>JAEEGG010012452.1_pt1 | contig 18339 bp, 8 predicted proteins | sample 9134161 | NCBI WGS metagenome assembly JAEEGG01 (sample SAMN16246543, study PRJNA631951) | gut metagenome | biome: gut microbiome; feature: rumen; material: CR-attached | host: Bos | place: Iran: Karaj | collected 2018-10 | reverse complement strand
AAGTTCGCTCACGACAACATCCGTAAGAGTTCAAAAGCTTTGGGTCAGGTTTCCGATTCAAGTGCACGTTATTCAAAAGGCGTTGACGAATATACCACCGCAATGGCAATCAAGAGAGCTCTCCATTTGATGGAAGAACTTAATTGCGGAAAGGTTTCTTCTTACCATACAGACGTTAACAGCGGTAATTCCATCGAAAGAAAACGCCTCACCGTCAGCGTAAACAAAGTTAACGGTGTTCTCGGAATAAAAGTTCCGGACGAAGACATAGTAAGAATACTTAAAAACCTCAACTTTGAGCCTGCACTTAACGGTGACGAACTTACGCTCAATATCCCCGCATACAGAGTTGATATGGAAACATATCAGGATGTTGCCGAAGAAGTTATAAGAATGTACGGTTATGAGCATATCGTTCCCACATTTATTCCCACGGCAGAGGTAACCAGCGGCGGTTATAACCTTGCTCAGAGAACCGAACTTAAGATAAAGAGAGCACTTTGCGCACAGGGAGCAAACGAAGGTGTGCATTATTCCTTCTTCTCACCTTCCGACCTTGACCTTATAAAGGTAAGTGAAGACTCCGAACTCAGACATGCGATCAAGCTCATCAATCCCATCAACATCGATCTTTCTTTGATGAGAACGACACTGGCTCCTCAGATGATCCGTGCCATGGCACTTAACCAGAAGAGAGGCAATTTGGAGGGACGCATCTTCGAACTGGGGAACAGATTCATAGCAAAAGAACTTCCGTTAAAGGAATATCCCGACGAGAGAGAAACTATCTGTATCGGTGTGTTCGGTGAAGATGAAGACTTCTTCTCCCTTAAGGGAGTTGTGGAAGCCGTTGCTGATGCGTTGGACATTTCTTTTGACTATACTGCTTTCAAGAATACTTTCTTACATCCTTACAGATGTGCAAAGATCGAGTGTAACGGTGAAGAGATCGGATATATGGGTCAGCTTAAGTATGAGATCATTGACGAACTCGACATGAGAGTTAACTCTTTTGTTGCCGAGATTGACTTAAAAGCGCTTACCAAGTATTACGGAAAAGCAAGAAAGTTCGTTCCGCTTTCAAAGTTCGCGGAAGACAAGAGAGACCTTTGCTTTGTTATGGGTAAGGAAGTTACCTGTGCGAACATAGAAAAAACTATCAAAGAGACTTGCGACTATGTTACCGATATCGAGTTATTCGATATTTACGAAGGCGCACAGCTTGGAGAAGACAAGAAGAGTATGGCATTCTCCCTTGTATTCACTCCCAAGGACAAAGAGTTCGAGAACGGCTTCGTTGACGGCCTTGTTAACGATATCCTTTCAAAACTCGGAGACAAATATAATGTTACGCTGAGGGCATAGCATTTTTACAAAAAAAAGAGTACAATGCACATGTTGGTTAAACAACATGTGTATTGCATTTTTTTGGAGGCATATTTATGGAACCTAAAAAAGTATGGGAAAGCTACAGTGCTAAACAGTTAAAGGAATGTGAAGTATACAATAAAGATTACAGAGACTTCCTTGATAACGCCAAGACCGAAAGAGAATGTGTCGACGTTATCGTCAATATGGTAGAAAAATCCGGTTATGTTGAGCTTTCCGAAAAGATAAAAGCAAACAAAGGGCTTAAGAAGGGCGATAAGGTTTACGCCGTTAACATGAACAAGTCAATCGTGCTTTTCAATATCGGCAGCACAAAACTTGCAGAAGGTATGAACATTCTCGGTGCACACATCGATTCACCCAGAATGGACGTTAAGGCCAATCCTTTATATGAAGATTCTTCGATAGCATATCTCGATACCCATTATTACGGCGGTGTTAAGAAATATCAGTGGGTTACCATTCCCCTTGCACTTCACGGCGTAGTTGTCAAAAAGGACGGTACGACAATTGAACTTGCGGTAGGTGAAGATGAAGACGATCCCGTTTTCTTTGTATCGGATCTCCTTATACATCTTGCTCAGGAGCAGATGGAAAAGAAGGCAGCCAAAGTCATCGAAGGCGAGGCTCTCGATATTATCGTAGGCAATAAGCCTCTTGTGGTTAAGGCAAAGAAGGGTGAAGAAGAGAAGAAAGAAAAAGATCCCGTAAAGGCTATGGTACTTAAGATATTGGCTGATGATTACGGAATCGAAGAGGAAGATTTTCTTTCTGCAGAGCTTGAAGTTGTTCCGGCAGGAAAGGCAAGGGAGGCCGGTTTTGACAGGAGCATGATCCTTGCATACGGACACGACGACAGAGTATGCGCTTTTGCATCGCTTTTCGCATTTTTACAGTGCAAAGATGTAGAAAGAACGGCCTGCTGCATCCTCGTGGATAAAGAAGAGATAGGTTCTGTCGGCGCAACGGGTATGACAAGTCTTTTCTTTGAAAACGTGATCGCAGACCTTGTTAACCTCGAAGGTAAATACAGCGATCTTACCGTCAGAAAATGTCTTGCCAATTCATGTATGTTATCTTCTGACGTAAATGCCGGATTCGACCCTTCATACGCAAGCGTATTCGAAAAGAAGAACTCATCCTTCCTGGGTGCGGGTATGGTATTTTGTAAATTTACCGGCGCAAGAGGAAAGTCCGGTTCAAACGACGCCAACGCCGAATATATTGCATATCTCAGAAAAACACTTGATGACGCAAATGTCATTTATCAGATAAGCGAACTTGGCAAAGTTGATGCGGGCGGTGGCGGAACCATCGCATACATCATGGCTAAATACGGCATGAACGTAATCGATGCGGGTGTTGCCGTGCTTAACATGCACGCTCCCTTTGAAGCCGTAAGCAAAGCCGATACTTATGAAACAATGAGAGGTTATATGGCTTTCCTTAACGCCAAAGGAATGTAAGTATTTATGGATAAGATCTTAAAATCCGATTACTATTACGATCTTCCCGAAGAACTGATCGCTCAGGATCCCATAAAGGACCGTTCGTCTTCCAGACTGATGGTCCTTGATAAAAATACCGGTGAAGTAACGCATAAACATTTCTATGATATCCTCGGGTATCTGAAAAAGGGAGACTGTCTTGTTTTGAACAACACAAAAGTCATTCCTGCGAGACTTATCGGTGTTACGAAAGATACCGGCGCCGCCATAGAGGTTCTTTTGTTAAAAAGAAAGACAGCCAATGTATGGGAAGCAATAGTAAGACCGGGTAAAAAACTTCGCCCCGGCCGTGAAGTCGTTTTCGGTGACGGCCTTTTAAAGGGCAAGATAACGGATGTTTTGGAAGAGGGAAACAGGCTTATAGAGTTTGAGTATGAGGGTATTTTTGAAGAAATACTCGATAAGCTCGGTGAAATGCCGCTTCCTCCGTACATTACACATAAACTTGACGACAAAAACAGATATCAGACAGTCTATGCCAAATATGAAGGCTCGGCTGCGGCTCCCACCGCAGGACTTCATTTTACGAACGAGCTTCTTGAAAAGATAAAAGGCATGGGCGTGGATATTGTGTTTGTCACATTGCATGTCGGTCTCGGAACGTTTCGTCCGGTAAAGGAAGAAAATATCCTTGATCATCATATGCATTCGGAATGGTATGAGATAACAAAAGAATCCGCCGATATGATAAACGCGGCGAAAGAAAGAGGGGCGCGTATAATCTGCGTCGGCACGACGAGTGTAAGAACACTTGAAAGTGCGGCTTCGGACAATGGATATGTCAAAGCCGGAAGTGCCGACACGAGTATATTTATATATCCGGGGTATAGGTTTAAGACTGTAGACTGTCTTATAACCAATTTCCATCTTCCCGAGTCCACTCTCATTATGTTGGTGAGTGCTCTTGCGGGCAGAGAAAATGTTTTAAATGCGTACCGGGAAGCCGTAAAAGAGAAATACAGATTCTTCAGCTTCGGTGACGCAATGTTTATCAGTTAGGAGTTTTATGAAAGATTCATTCGAGCCCGGTATAGAAGACTGGGACAATAATGAAAGCAGGATTGATATTGAAGAAGCCTCGGGAAAAGTAACGATCGTAAAGTCACTTCTTTATTCGACCGAACGGTTTCTTTGGTTTTTCGTTCTTCTTTTATATCTTGAGACCGTATTTCATGTATGGTCCTTTAAGAGCATCGATCTTTATTATTTTGTAAAGGCTGCAATGTGCCTTCCTACAGCTGCTTTTCTTTCTTTGTTTACCTGCTTTTTTAAAGAAAAGGCAAATAAGATCGTCAACTGGGTCATCAGCGGCATAATGATCCTGTATTATGTTGTGAATATACTGTATCATGCCATCTTTAAGGTATTCTTCAGTATTTTCTTCATAAGCAAGAACAATGCGAAAGTTGCACAGTATTATCGCGAGATAATGGTAGGCATTAAGGATAATTGGCTTGTGATCGTTCTTACGGTCTTAGTTCCTGTAGGCCTTGGTATACTCGTCAATCGCCTTAAAGTAATGAAGTACAAGAAGGCTTCACTTAAGCATTTTTACGTTCCGGTGACAATCCTTGCGGTTGGCATCGTTATCGAGGCGTTTGTAATTCTTGCCTTCGGAAAAGAGACGAATTCACCTTACGATCTTTGCGTGAATGAAAACCTCATCGAGTTTTCTTTTGAAGAACTGGGTGTTATCGCAACGGGCGAAGTTGAACTTAAGTTTAAACTGTTTCCCGAGACTAAGACTCATGAAGACGATCTCGGTGACGTGTGGACGTATAACCCCGATGAAACCGGAGATGTTGATCCCGTTACAGACGTATCTGAAAATGATGTGTCGGCGGGTGAACTTGCAAGCGAACCCGAGCCCGAACCCGATCCGGAACCTGTAGTGGATCGTTCTCCCAATATGCTGGATCTTGATTTTGTTACCATGGCGGAAAACGAACCCAATGAGTACATTGCGGGTATCGATGAATATATGGCGACTTTGGCGCCCACAAAAAAGAATGAATATACGGGAATGTTTGAAGGTTTCAACCTTATTTTCATGACGGCCGAAGGCTTTTCTTCCATAGCCGTAGACGAAGAACTTACTCCCACTTTATACAGACTGACACACGAAGGTTTCGTATTTAACAACTTCTACAATCCCCGTACCGGCGGTTCGACAAGCGACGGAGAATTTGTATGTTCCACAAGCCTTTATCCCATGCTCGGCGGAGCTACGAACTTTAAGACGGTGGGTCAGAATTCGATGCCTTTTGCTCTCGGCAATCTTTTCAACCGAACATACGGCATAACAAGCCGTGCTTATCACGATAACGATTTCCAGTATTACGGTCGTGATATAACATATCCCGGTATGGGTTATTACTATCAGGGAGTAGGCAACGGTCTTGAGATAGAAAAGCATTGGCCCGCATCCGACCTTCAGATGTTTGAAGCCTCCATGCCCGAATATATCGACGATGATATATTCCATGTATACTACATGACCGTAAGCGGACATCTTAACTATAACTTTACCGGCAACTGGTGTTCAAAGATACATAAGGACGAAGTGGCAGATCTTGAACTTTCCGAACCTTGTCAGGCATATCTTGCCTGCCAGATGGAACTGGATCGCGGCCTTGAGTATATGATAAATCAGCTGGAAGAAAAAGGTATCGCCGACAGGACGGTTATCTGCTTTACCGGCGATCATTGGCCTTACGGTCTCGAAAACTCGGAGTTTTCCGAACTTCTCGGACATGAAGTTGAAGAGACGTTCGAACTTTACAAGTCAAACCTTATTTTGTGGAGCGGCGCCATTGAGGAACCCATAGTGGTAGACAAAGCATGCTGCAGTATGGATATTCTTCCCACGCTTTTGAATCTTTTCGGATTTGACTATGATTCAAGACTCTTGATGGGTCAGGACATATTCTCCGATGAAGAAGGCTTTGTGGCTATGTGGGATCGTTCCATAGTTACGGATACGCTCATGTACGACTCTCATACCGGTGAGGTCACATATCTTACGGAAGACGGTGAGCCTCCGGAAGGACTTGATGAGAACTATCTGGCGGATCTTAAGAGCAAGTTGAGTCTTAAGCGCAAGTATTCCGAGAGGATCATGACTTATGATTATTACAAAGTTATTTGCGACGAACTTGGTATAACCATCGATACGGTTGAACAAAACTATACGCCGGATTACTCGAAGTTTACCAAGAAATAGCAGGCACATTAACGAAATAATAACTTTACTTTGACCGTTCGTTTTTGTAAAATCTATTTACAGATGTTTTTGATATATGTATCGGAGGATCATCAATGGAAGAGAAAAGAAAAAATAAAAGAACCGAGCTTCTTTCAAAACTTGTTCTTAAGCGTCTCGACGGATCGGGTGTTGAGGAAGTCGGAATTGAGATAACCGACGTTTCAAAGACCGGTGTCGGATTCAATGCTCCCAAGGCTTTGGAGATCGGTGCCGTATATGAGTCCTATCTTACTATCTGGACCAAGGAAGTGATTCATGCATTCCTTGAGATAGTCAGGATCGAAAAGAAGGGCAATATGTTTGTTTACGGTGCAATCTTTATAGGTATGCCCGAAATGGATGCCGCAAGGATCGAAGTATATCAGACGGTTGAAGAAGAAACAAAATAGTGACTGATTTTTAAAGGCCTCACACAAATTGTGTGAGGCCTTTTTTTCATTCTAAATATTTTGTGAATTTTGACAATTATGTTGATTATTGTGCGAATTTTTAGTACAATATTCCCAAGGTCGTTTCTTAGGAAAGTGTCCAATAAATGTATTTGGAGGGTTATTGATATGAATGTTTACACAACAGACAAGATCAGAAATGTTGTGCTGTTAGGTCACGGCGGATGCGGTAAGACCAGCCTTGTTGAAGCCATGGCTTATCTTGCGGGCCTTACATCCCGTATGGGAAAGATCGATGATGGAAATACCATCAGCGATTTCGGAAAAGAAGAGCAGAAGAGAAAGTTTTCAATCAACACATCTCTTGTTTCCATAGAGTGGGAAGGTACTAAGATAAATCTTTTGGATACACCCGGCTATTTCGACTTCGTAGGCGAAGTGGAAGAAGCCGTTGCTGCAGCTGATGCAGCGATCATCGTTGTTTCCGGTAAGTCCGGATTTGAAGTTGGTGCCGAGAAAGCTTGGGATCTTTGCGAGAAGTATAAACTTCCCAGACTTGTTTTCGTAACCGACATGGACATCGACAACGCATCTTACAAAAATGTTGTCGAGACTATGACAGAGAAATACGGAAAGCGTATGGCTCCTTTCCATCTTCCTATCCGTGAGAACGAAAAACTTATCGGATACGTTAACGTTATTTCCGAGACCGGCAACAAGTGGCAGGGTAAGGACGCTGTTGAAATTCCCGTTCCCGAATATTCCAAGGCTAATCTTCAGCAGTACAGAGATACTCTTATGGAGACCGTTGCCGAAACAAGCGAAGAGTTTATGGACAGATATTTCTCCGGAGATACTTTCTCAGACGCAGAGATCCGTTCCGCACTTCGTACCAATATCATCGACGGCAGCGTAGTTCCCATGACAATGGGTTCAAGCCTTCTTTGCTACGGTATTTATACATTGCTTGACGATATCGTTAAATATTTCCCCAGCCCCGAGAACTGTAAGATTGCAGGTATCTCCATGAAGACAAACGAGATCTTCCCGGCGGACTTTGACTTTGCGAAGGCTAAATCGGCATTCATCTTTAAGACGATCGTGGATCCTTTCATCGGCAAGTATTCGCTTATCAAAGTATGTTCGGGCGTTTTCAAGGCAGATGACATGATCTACAACGTAGATAAAGACATTGAAGAAAAGGTTTCAAAGCTTTATACCCTTCAGGGCAACAAACCCGTTGAAGTATCCGAACTTCATGCAGGCGATATCGGAGCCATTCCGAAACTTTCAAGCGCACGTACCGGTAACTCCCTTTCAACGAAGGCCAACGTTATCAAGTACGGTATGTTCGAGATTTCTAAACCTTATACTTATATGAGATACAGACCCGTTAACAAGGGTGATGTTGACAAGCTTTCTCAGGCTCTTCAGAAGATGATGCACGAAGATCTTACTTTAAAGAGTGTAAACGACGCCGAAAACGGTCAGATGCTTCTTTATGCTATGGGCGATATGGCACTGGACGTTGCCGTATCCAGACTTAAGAACGAGTATAAAGTTGAAGTTGAACTTGAGAAACCAAAGATTGCCTTCAGAGAGACCATTAAGAAGAATTCCGATGTTGAATACAAGTACAAGAAACAGTCGGGCGGTCACGGACAGTACGGTCATGTTAAGATGCGTTTCGAGCCCAGCGGCGACATTACCACCCCTTATATATTTGAAGAAGAAGTTGTGGGCGGTGCGGTTCCCAAGAACTACTTCCCCGCAGTTGAGAAGGGACTTCAGGAATCTGTGCTCAGAGGTCCTCTTGCAGCTTATCCTGTTGTCGGCGTAAAGGCTACGTTGTACGATGGTTCTTACCATCCCGTTGACTCTTCGGAAATGGCATTTAAGATGGCTGCCAGCCAGGCATTTAAGAAAGGCTTCATGGAAGCAGGTCCCATCCTGCTTGAACCCATCGCTTCCCTCAAAGTTAACGTTCCCGATTCCTATACCGGTGACGTTATGGGTGATCTTAACAAGAGAAGAGGACGTGTTCTCGGTATGAATCCCATTCCCGGCGGACGTCAGATCATTGAAGCAAACGTTCCCATGATGAGTCTTCACGGTTATTGTACCGATCTTCGATCCATGACCGGCGGTCGCGGCGAGTACGAATATGAATTCGATCGTTACGAGCAGGCTCCTTCGGATATCCAGGAAGCTCAGGTTAAAGAACGTGCAGCGAAAGTTGCCGAAAGTAACGTTGATGCATAATTGTTTTGCGTACAAGGGGCTGCAAGGCCCCTTCGTGCGTTTTGTGATCTTTGATTAGCGGGAGGTACAGATGTCGCTTCGATATATTACCGAATACAATCGACTTGGAGTTAACCTCGAAGAAACAATGGAACGCTTTATGGACAGCGAAGAGATGTATGTGAGGTTTCTTAAAAAGTTTCTTTCGGACAAAAATTTTGACAGATATTTGAAAGCCGCCGAAGCAAAGAACGTTGAAGATGCTTTTGAAGCAATGCACGCACTTAAAGGTGTAACCGCTAATCTGGGGCTTGGAAAACTGTATGAAGAAGTTCGTCCTATGGTTGAGGTTTACAGATCCGGAAAACTTGATGTGGATCCCGACAATCTGGACAGATTTATAAAATATTACGCTGAAGCAATAGAGATCATTGAGGGCCTTGAAGAATAAGGCCCTTTTTTGATGCATATTTTTAGTGGTATCAACAAAACTAAAACAACTACATATTGAAAAAACTCTTGATAAATGTGCAATATATAGTACAATGATATGTGGATAATGCTATGATTAGGTGGATTATATTGAGTTATGCTTGAACTTGACGGCATTAAATTCAGGACGCAGGAAGAATATGATCTTGCCTGCAAAGATAAAGAGACGATCCTTCGGCTTAAACGATTATTTGATATAAACACCGATGAAGGTATCACAGGCATATACAGAGAGCTTCAAACGGTGAACTTTTCTTCGGAACTTGGAAGAAGATTTGACGACGAAATATTCGAATTATATTCGAACATGAAAAAAGGCGTCAAAAAGGAGACAAATGAACCCGTCGGGGTTAAGAAATCTCTAAAGAATGCCGATATTAAAGAAAAGGGTCATTCTAAGACCGGCAACAATTCTTTAAAAACCAAAGAAGGTAACAAAAAAAGTGCGTCAAAGGATATTGTTGTAAGCAAAGAAGTATTGAGAGAAATTAACCGGCAGAACCGTAAAAGGTCGATACTGGTTGTTTTTCTTGTTTTGATTTCACTTGGATGCATCGGTTATTTTGTGAAATATACGATAGATGCAAGAAATGCGGAACATTCTGCAAACGAATGGGCGGAACTTAAAGATTCATCGGTGGCATCCTTTATTTCTGTAGAGACCGTGCTGAAAAAAGAATACAAAGAGGAAGTCGTTATTCCCGATATTCTTGACGAATATAAAGCTCTGTACAACAAAAACAAAAGTCTTATCGGCTGGATAAAGATTGATGATACAAAGATCGATTATCCGGTGATGCAGACCGTTAACAACGAATATTACCTTAAACATAATTTCGATCAGAAAGAAGATGCAAACGGCTGTATTTTTCTTGACTGCAATTGTGACGTTATACTCGGAAACACAAATTACATTATTTACGGACATCATATGAACTCGGGCAAAATGTTCGGTTCACTTGTCAAATACGGCAACAAAGAGTTTTACGAAAAGCACAAGTACATTCAGTTTGATACGATCTACGAAAAAGGAACGTACGAAGTGATGTATGCTTTCAGAACTCATATATACAGTTCCGATGAGATAACTTTTAAGTATTACCAGTTCATCGACGCCAATTCCGAAGCGGAATTTGATTCGGCGATGGAAGAGATGAGCAAACTAAGTATTTACGATACCGGCGTGACGGCCGTGTACGGAGACAGACTGATAACTCTTTCGACCTGTGATTATCAGGAAGAAAACGGCAGGTTTGCCGTAGTTGCAAAAAAGATAAAATGATCATTCGATTTAAGATTTTAGTTCTTTGTTTATCGTAAGGGAGAAGCCATGGCAACAGCAAAGAAAAAGAAAACATTATCAAGAAAGTTGAAAAGGACCATCCGTAAATCCGTTGCGGGTGTATGTATGGTAAGCTCACTTGTGGTAGCTGCCATACCGGCAACACCCACAAGAGCTTATGTGGCTCCGGGCAGCGTGGCGGGAAAACCGACAACATATACTTACGGTGTAGAAGCGACCGATAATACGGATCTTTCATATTACGATCCGTCTTTGGCATCCATAGATCTTGCGCAGTTCTATAATGATGTTTCGGGACAGGATTCTTATCCCAAGACATTTATGATACGTCGTCAATCAGACGGATCGTACGATCTCAGCTGGCAGTTTAAAGTATATTCACAGATCGTTAACGGTAACGCTTTAGCTATCATTTCAAAGTATAACGATACATATGCATCGGGTGCGGTTTCGGTAAAGACGGCTTTGCCTTTATCGTATGTTACGGTGGAACAGTCTTTCTTTGACGGTTATGTTGCGGCTCATCAGGCAGCCAAAAATCACACCGATTATGCCACACTTAACAGACTGTCGGGTCCCGCTACCAATACGGCTGACATGAATCATAAGAGTAAGTTCCATCTGGAGCATTACAATGCCGCCAATGAGGCAGACAACACCACGGACGATTATTGGGTAAGCAGATATTTCCCGACAGCTTACAACAACTATAAAAACGAATATGCCGCATGGCAGGGTGATGTTCAGAAATTTAACGATTTCAAGAATGCAATGGATGCATATGATGACAATATGACCGCATGGGAGTATTATAATTCGCATCCCGAGACGACTCCGCCCACGCAGACTCTTGAAGTGCCTGCACTTCCTTCATATACAAATACATATTCCTCTGCATCTCCGATTTCGATAGGAGATCCCGCTCACAATCCTAAGTTGGTAGTCGATCCTACTTTGCTAAATCCCAGCCGTGATTTCTGGGTTGCCGACATCCCGCTTAACAATGACGGTCTGTATAAGTACTTCTGCGAGATGCATCCCGATTATTACAATAAACTTCTGGGAGACAATTACCATCTTGTCTCTGTTAAAGATTCAAGAACCACAGGCGGTCTTGAAAACAAATATGTGTATGTTCCCATGGGAACGCCCAATCCCGAAGACGGTGAGACCCCTTCCAATAACGACGCTCTCGGCTTCAGGATTGATTCATTGACTTCCGTTATAGGTATCGGTGCTCACGCATTTGAAAATACGTCCAATGTTACCGAATTGTATCTTGGCTCTGAAGTAAAGTACATCGGCGATTACGCTTTTAATAAATCGTTCGTACAAAAGATCGCTTTCGATAACGTTCAGGATATCGGAAACAGGGCATTTAAAGACTGTACCAAATTAAGGACGGTTGACATTAAGGATACTACTGTAAATATCGGTACCGAAGCCTTTTACGGATGTAATATGATGGAATCGATACGTCTTTCACAGTCTATCCAGTATATCGGTCCCGGTGCATTTGCCGAGTGTTTGAAATTAAGAACGGTAGATTTGTCTGCGATTAATCAGTCTTGTAACATAAGTGATTTTGCTTTTTACAATGACATAGCTATCTCCGATATTCAATTTTCGAATAATATTGCCCGTTTGGGAGATGCCTGCTTCGCCTGTATGAAAGGTGTGGCCGGAAATCTTCTTACTTTTGAGTTTCCTTCACATATAAGTATGGGTGTGACTGAAAAGCTTCCCGACGGAACCGTTGATACAGACCGCGATCCCATCGGCAATTTCTGCCTTGCCGGACGTACAAATCTTCAGCATGTTGTTATGCCTGCAGATTACGGCAAAAACGGTCCGGTCACACTTCCTTTCGGTGTATTCTTTAACGACGTAAAACTGCTTGACGTAAGGTTCCCTGATAACCGTGACGGTTCATGCGGTTATGTTACGTACGGTATTTACGATGACGGCACCACTAAAAGAACTATATTTGACACCATTCAGTCAAAAGAATTTTGCGTATACGGACCTGAACTCGATATTACCGGTAATATCGCATCTCCCAGAAAGTCAACCTGGGGGCTTAAGAGCGGTATCGGGAATGAGATTCCTTATATTTATATAGATGTAAACGGTAAAGAGCAGGTTGAGATCAGTAACGGACAGTATATTCTGATCATTGACGATAACGGCGTTCTGAAATCATGTCAGTATGCTACGCCTTCAATGCAGCTCGATGCACAGACCAACGGTCTTGATCTTGTTATCCCCGAATATGTCGGTGATACAAAAGTAACGGGAATCGATTCAAATTGTTTCTCTGATGAAACGATACATCCTTATATCAAGACATTAAAGATCGCCGACAATACTATTTCCGAGATAGCTCCCGATGCATTCAAAAACTGTTCGCTGCTTGAAAAAGTCGAGATAGGCAATTCGGTCAATAAGATAGGTAACTCGGCATTTGAAAACTGTCCGAAACTTACTTATGTCAAGTTTAATTCTCCCAAGGGAGGATATGCTTCGTTTCCTGTCTCTAACATAGGAGAGAATGCTTTCAGTACCGGTTCCGATGAACTTACATTTGAAGGTGATATAAACGAACAGTATGGACCTTTTGTTTGGGCGACTGACGTAAACAATTATGTGGATCCCAATCTGGGCACGAGAGTATGCTATCAGACAGGCAATCCATTCAATTTAAAGGTTATTGTAGATAACAGAAACAACCTTCCCACACTTGTGGATTATCCTCATTATGAGCAGCTCAACAAGCTTTCCGGTACAGAGGGTGATACCATAGAAATCGAAGGCACCACATATAAGACCGATCTTATCACAAGATTTGAAAAACTCGGTCAGGAGTTATATGACAGCTCGAACAATCTTGTTTATACATATACAATTTCTCTTCCCGAGGAGAGACTTGTAAATGCGGTACTTAACATTGATGTTCCTTCGGGTATTAAATCCATCGATGCAAAGGGCTTTATCAACAATAATTCTCCCCTTGGTGACGGTATTTCGCCCACTACATCAAACTCGAGTTCTTCATCGAAATATCTGCTTGTAAACGATAATTACGCTGAATACAAGATTCATGGATTGTTCAACGGTTATTACGGAACGGACACCGGATCGGGAATCAAGCGAGAATATCCCGCAGGCGATGCAAGAGAATTGGATGATATAGGTAATGACCGTGTTGAATCGATTACTCTTCATACTGTTGAGTATCTGCCCGATTATGCTTTCCAAAGCTGTGAGAGACTCAATTCCTTAAATCTTGGCCAGAACCTCGATGAATTGGGAGTCGCACCCTTCACCGGTTGTGTAAACTTAAGTTCAATCGGAAGCAATTCGGATGCATATCAGTGTGAAAACGGTATCGTATACGGTAAAGACGCCGACGGCAATACTCAGATCATTGAAGTGTTGTCTTCAAGAGGACGTCTTGTGGGCAGCAACAAAGTTCGTCCCGGTGACGAAGATAAAATGCTTGCAGGTGTTACCGAGATATTACCCGGTGCATTTGAAGACTGCGATTATATTACCGGTGTTGATTTAAGAGGTGTACCTCAGCTCGATTCGATTCCCGATGACTGCTTCAAAAACTGCGATAAATTGAATCAGGTTATACTTCCCGAGAATGTCAAGGCTGTGGGACACAATGCTTTCAAGGGAACAATGGAAGGTGTCGAATTGGTTGTATACGGCGAAGAAGTTTATCTTCCCAATGATACGTTCGGAGCAAAAACGGAACAGCCCACATCTTATCGCGTAATATCCTACAAAGAATCTGCTGCAAGAAGAGCTGCGGCGGATATAGGCGCAGATGTTTCGGAAGTACTTGATGAGACCGTAAAGGTTCAGTTCATGGACTACGACGGAAGAGAAATATCAAAACTTATATATGTTGTAAAGGGTGAGAGTATTAAACTTGAAGACATTCCTGCAGATCCCGTAAGAGACGGTTATGACTTTACAGGATGGAACAAGCCTCTTACAAATATTGAAAACGATACGATCATCGTAGCCACCTATAAGCTTAAGACAAATAATAACGGCGGTTCAGGCGATGTCAGCGGCAATGAAGGCGGCAACAACGGCGGCAGCAATAACGGTGGACAAAACGGCGGCAACGAAGGCGGCAACAACGGCGGCAGCAATAACGGCGGTTCCAATAACGGTGGTGAAAACGGAGGTAACGGTGGAAGCAACAACGGCGGCGATAACGGTGGCGGAAGTGCTTCAAACACATTCTATACCCTTACAGTAACAAACGGTAACGGTTCCGGAAGCTATGCCGCAGGCGCTGTTGTTATAATTACATGTACCAATCCTCCCGCAGGCCAGGTATTTGACAAGTGGGTTCCCGAAACCAACGATCTTGGCATTGCAAGTGTCAGTGTAGCTGCTACAACACTTACCATGCCTGCACACAATGCTGCTGTAACAGCAACGTTTAAGGCCGCTCCTTCGGGTTCGTCGAATTCCTCTTCGAACTCAGGAAACGGCACTTCGAACAACGCTAACGGAAACGGCAATTCGGGTAACACCGTATTGATCTCCAAGCCCGGTATTTCCAATACCTCGCTTGCATCCGCAACCGTAAACGGTTCTACCGATAATTATGTAATAAGGATTTCCGAATCGGCAGCCGCTACTCAGGCAGTTGAGAAAGCACTTATCAATGAGTACGGAAATCTTGACAATATCAAATACAGTGCAATGGATATAAGTCTTTACGATTCGACGGGATCCACAAAGATAACCGATACCACAGGTCTTTCCATTACGATCACCGTTCCGATTCCCGATGCGCTTACAGCCTATGCCGGCAACAATAAGGTTGCGGGTGTCGTAAATGAGCGTCTCGATAAGCTCAATCCGAGATTTACTTCGATTGACGGTGTTCCTTGTGTAACATTTACGGCAACTCACTTCTCGCCTTACACAATCTATGTTGACACGGGAAATCTTACTCAGGGTACTGCATTTGATGAAACACCCAAGACAGGCGATTTCCATCCAAAGTGGATACTTGCGATCGGTCTGTTCGCACTTTCAATCGCTCTGTTCTTTATAAAGGATAAGCGTCCTACCAAAGCACAGGTTTACGCATAAAGCGGAGCACAAATGAAAAAAGGCATTATTCGTAAGATAATCGGTGCGGTTCTCATTATTGCGGCTCTGATAGTTTATGTTATTCCGTCTGAGACTATTGATGCAGATACCGCATCAACAACAGATTTTTTGCTTGACGGTACAAAACTTGTCAAATATACAGGCACGGCATCAGCCGTGTCTATTCCTGCTTCAGTAAAAGAAATAGGAGAGGAAGCTTTTCTTGATAATGCCTATATTACAAGCGTTGTATTTCCTGACGGCGTTGAACGCATCGGATATGCTGCATTTTCCGGCTGTAACAATCTTGCCAAAGTTACGATACCCGATTCCGTCGAAACCATCGATACTGCTGCTTTTTGCAACTGCAGTGCCTTAACGGAAGTAAAGATCGGTTCGGGACTTAAAAAGCTTGGTTCCGGTGTATTTGTGGGATGCAAGGATCTTTCGGAGATTAAGATAGGTTCTTCAAAATTCATATGTGACAATTCGGCAATCTACAATAAAGACAAGACCAAACTATACGGAGTTCTTCAGGGCAAAAAAGAATCCGCTTACTCCATGCCCGATTCCGTTGAATATATTCTTCCTTATTCTTTTTACGGTTGCGAAAACTTAAATGCGGTCACCGTTTCGCCAAGAGTCCAGGATATTCCCGCATATTCCTTTTCCAATTGTATAGGTCTTAAATCGGTTACGATTCCTTATTCTGTCAACAATATAGACGCCAAAGCTTTTGAAAACTGCGTTAATCTTTCAATGGTCACAATTCCCGAGTCCGTAACATATATTCATAGTACGGCTTTTGACGGATGCCCGAGACTTGAAATCGATGCACCGGAGTTTTCCTATGCGGCTGATTGGTTTAGGAATCTTGACAGAAGCCAGGCTGCTTTGATCGATTATGAAGAAAATAATCCAAACGGAAACACTTCACAGACACCGGGCGATAATTCCGTATCATCTAACGATCCTAACGATCCAAACTATGAAACGCCTATTTATGAACCCACAAATGTTCCCAAGAATATTGAAGATCTGGCGAATTCATACGTTTCCGGAGAAGGTTTGATCGGCGAAACCGTTGTAGTGGGAAGGAAAGCCGTAGTTTTTATTAACAATACGAAGCAGACCGTTGTGACCGATCCTGTCGTTTCGAGTGATTCCTCATATTCTTCGCTTTATCCCGAAGGATCTGAACTTTTTGATACGGAAACAAGAGGAAAAGGCATAAGCCTTCCCAAGTTTGCCGTGATCGACAATAAGATCGCGTCCAAAGCTTTTTATGCGGATGATACTCTTAAGAATTATGAATTCGAAGCGGGTATTACCGAGATCGGAGACTTTTCTTTCGCCCGCTCCGGCCTTACCTCGATAGTTATTCCCGAAACCGTTACTTCCATCGGTTACGGAGCGTTTTATCATTGTGACGATCTTTCCAAGATCACGATCCCTTCGAGTGTTACCAATATCGAACCTGCGGCGTTTGCAAACACGAGAATGATGGATAACTGGCTCCAATACGGAAGCGGTGATTACTTTATATGCGGTGACGGTATATTGGTGGCTTACAGAGGCGGAGATTCCCACATAGCCATTCCCGAAGGCGTAAAGCAGATAGGCCCGGAAGCATTTAAGGATCATAAAGGTATAACCGACGTTTCACTTCCCGATTCTTTGACTCGCATATGCGAGGAAGCGTTCATGGGTTGTGCAAATTTAAAGACATTAAGCGGCGGTATCAACCTTAAAGTGATAGAGGACCGTGCGTTTTCCGGTTGCCCTCTCGATAATGTGAGAGTGGTTGCATCGGTTAACGAGATTGGTCTTGGGGCCTTTGATTATAACAATACCGTAATGACGGACGATCGCAGAGTTGCAGTATTCCTTGGCGATACACTTCCCATGGTTTCATACAATGCGACCACATCCCGACTTACCAACGAAACTTTCAGAACAGATGCTTTAAGCGGAGTTAAAGTTGCTATAGTACAAAATGAAAACGTTTCCACCGCGGGCACCGTACTTGATAAGAATGTTAGCGGTTTCTCGGGTTTAATTTGCATCATAACGGAAGAGAACAATTCGTATTTTAACGGCAAACTCAAAGTAATAGATTCAACGCTTTCCGCATCGGAAGCAGAGAACTTTTCCGTTCCCAATTCGCTTATTATATTCGGAAAGGGTTACAATTTCGACGCTAACAACTTGGAGAGCGTTCTTGCAACGGCACGAAGCGGAGCGTACGAAAAAGATACGTCCATAAAAGGTATTCCCGCATCGTTTGAAGGTTCGGGAGAAGTGTACGATCTTTCCGTAACCGATAGTCCCGATGGCGGAATTGCAGTGAAAGCTTCGTATAATCGCATTTACGGTGATACGGTTCCCGGGAATTTCTATGCTTTTGATATTTCCGTAAAGGAACCTGCAAACGAAGTATACCTTACGAAGTTCGGAAAGCAGAAACTGCCCGTTACCATGGTGCTGCCGTCGAACATTCCCACAACGAATCTCCATGTTATATGTACGGATGATGACGGACAGCTTGAAGATCTTTCGTATTCCATACTGGAAAATGCCGGAAAATTGTGCGTAAGATTTGATACGACTCATTCCGGTCATTAT
>JAEEGG010012450.1_pt1 | contig 18340 bp, 15 predicted proteins | sample 9134161 | NCBI WGS metagenome assembly JAEEGG01 (sample SAMN16246543, study PRJNA631951) | gut metagenome | biome: gut microbiome; feature: rumen; material: CR-attached | host: Bos | place: Iran: Karaj | collected 2018-10 | reverse complement strand
GAGGAGTATGCCAACATGATCCTGCCCTTAGGCATCAACACCGTCGACTCGTTCGACATCCACACGAATATCCGTGGCTATCGTGAGCGACTGATGAAGCTGAACCAGGAGACGAACACCGTCAGCGTGATTGCCGCCGGTTGGGACCCGGGCTCTGACTCTATCGTCCGCACGCTCATGCAGAGTCTTGCTCCGAAGGGTCTCTCGTACACGAACTTCGGTCCTGGTATGTCGATGGGCCACAGCGTGTGCGTACGCTCGAAGAAGGGTGTGAAGAACGCGCTGAGCATGACCATCCCCCTGGGTGAGGGCATCCACCGCCGCATGGTGTATGTGGAGCTGGAAGAGGGTGCCAAGCTGGAGGACGTGACGAAGGACATCAAAGCCGATCCGTATTTTGCCTCTGACGAGACGCATGTGTTCCAGGTGGAGAGCGTCGACGACGTGCGCGACATGGGGCACGGCGTGAACCTCGTACGCAAGGGTGTCAGCGGCAAGACGCAGAACCAGCGCCTGGAGTTCAATATGAGCATCAACAACCCCGCTCTGACAGGTCAGGTGCTGGTGAACGTCGCCCGTGCCTCGATGCGTCTGCAGCCAGGCTGCTACACGATGGTCGAGATTCCCGTCATAGACATGCTCCCCGGCGACCGTGCCGATCTGATCGAGCATCTGGTATGAATATAGCAATTTTTGTGTCGGGGAGCGGGACCAACTGCGAAAACCTGATCAAGTATTTCAAGGACTCGGAGGTGGTGAACATCGCCTTAGTGGTCAGTAACAAGCCCGATGCCTACGCCCTCGTGAGGGCAGAGCGCCTGGGGGTGCCGACGGTCGTGACGCCAAAGGCCGAGTTGAACGACCCGGAGGTGATGATGCCGCTGCTCAGGAAGTACGACATCGGCTTCATCGTGCTGGCCGGATGGCTGCCGCTGATACCGAACTTCCTCATTGACGCCTATCCGCATAAAATCATCAACATCCACCCTGCCCTGCTGCCGAAATACGGCGGCAAGGGTATGTGGGGGCACCATGTGCATGAGGCCGTGAAGGCTGCGGTAGAGACGGAGACGGGTATGACCGTACATTGGGTGACGCCCATCTGCGATGCTGGTGAGATCATCGCCCAGTATCGCGTCGCGCTCTCACCCGACGATAGCGTTGATGACATAGCGGAGAAAGAACATCAACTCGAAATGAAATACTTCCCAAAAGTCGTGGAACATATTCTTTTAGACAGAAGAACAGAGTAAAGACATAATAACAGACTAACATTTTTTAGACAGAAGAACATAAGAACAAATTCTGGAGACAATTATAGCACAGCCAATATGTTCTTATGTTCTTCTGCCTTAAGATAATATATGTTAGTCTGTTATTATGTCTAAAATCGTTATTATGTCTCAGTGGCGGTTTTCAGTATCTCTGACAGGGTCGGATGGATATGAACCATGTCGACCAGTTCGCTGATAGTGGTATGTTTACACATTAGGACGCTGACCTCTTGAACGATGTCGGCAGCATGGGCGCCGTAGGCGTGACAGCCGAGAATGAGACCGTTGTTGTTCAGACCACCCCGCCCTTCGGGCACCCCTACTAACTCAGGAGGGGAAACAAATAGTTTCAGCATTCCTTCTGTTGCATTCATGGCGAGAGCCTTGCCGTTGGCTCGCCAGAAGGACTTCTTGCAGACGTATGGGATGCCCAGTTCCTTGAATTGGTCTTCCGTAAGACCTACACAGGCAGCTTCGGGAGTGGTGAAGATGGCGGCAGGCATGATGTCGAAGCGAATGTTGTCCGTCTTGCCGAGAATATGGTTCACGGCGCGGACAGCCTGCATCTCTGCCGCATGAGCGAGCATCTGACGGCCGTTGACATCGCCGATGGCGTAAATAGAGGTCAGAGGTGAGAGGTCAGAGGTAAGAGATGTGACCCGGAAAGTGTTATCGACAGGAATGGCGCCATTGGGGGCGAGGGTGATGCCAGCGGCTTCGAGGTTCAGGCCCTCGGTACGGGGTTTGCGACCCGTGGCCATGAGGATGACATCGGCATCGATATCTGCGATATTCTCTACAGCCGTCTTCATCTTGAAGGTGATTCCCTGTTTCTCCAAGTATTTACGCAGACGCTTGGCAATGTCGCTGTCGAGAGCAGGCAGACACTCCTTCAGGTATTCAATGACCGTCACCTCTGAGCCGAAGCGATGGAAGACACTTGCAAACTCCATACCAATGACGCCGGCACCGATGATTGCGAGGCGCTTAGGCAGGGTGTCGAGTTGGAGGAGACCTGTGGAATCGACGACACGGGGATCATCCTTACCCTTAATGGGCAGCCACTTGGTCTCAGAACCCGTTGCGATGATGATATGGTCAGCGGTATAGGTTTCTCCGTCTGCGCGAATCACGGGGACAGTCCCCCTGTGCGACGCAGGTTCTGCACAGCTAGGACAGTCCCCATGATTCACGAACGAGGCATTCTCACGGACAAGGGTGATGTTGGGATGAGTGAGGATGCCCTCCACCCCTGCACGGAGTTGAGGTATGACCAGAGCCATGCGTTCACGAGCCTCAGCAAAGGTCGCAGAGTGGACGTAGGTTTTCGTGGGAATGCAGCCGACGTTTAGGCATGTGCCCCCGACATCAGCCCCCTCAAAGACAGTGACCTTCAGGCCTTGCTTGGCGGCATATTCAGCGGCGCGGTAACCTCCAGGCCCCGCACCAATAACGATCAAATCCGTTTTAGACATAAGAACAAATTAAAGACATAATAACAGACTAACATATTTTTTGACCAAAGAACAAAAGGATATGTATTTTTTGACAGAAGAACAGAAGAACATAATGGCTGAGCACAATAACCATAAAATATGTACTTATGTTCTTCTGTCTAAAAAAGTACTTATGTCGAAAGCATTTGTCGGTAAGTCACAACCGGATGCTTCGCGGCGAGGACATCGTCGACACGGCCGATGGGCGTCGTATGAGGAGCGGACTTCACCGTATCGGGATCGGTCTTTGCTTCCTCAGCGATCTGGCGCATCACGGCGATGAAGCCGTCGAGCGTCTCCTTCGACTCGTTCTCCGTCGGCTCGATCATCAGTGACTCGTGGAAGAGCAAGGGGAAGTAGATGGTGGGCGCATGATAGCCGTAGTCAAGCAGACGCTTCGCCACGTCCATCGTGGTAACGCCGGTGCTCTTATCCTTCAGACCGTCGAACACGAACTCATGACAACACAAGCCCTCAATGGGCAGTTCGTAGACATCCTTCAGCGACTCCTTGATATAGTTCGCATTGAGCGTGGCCAACGGTCCCACCTCTTTGATATGCTCACGACCCTGCGAGAGGATATAGGCGTAGGACCGCATCATCACGGCGAAATTGCCGTTGTAGGGCGACACGTTGGGGAGGTACTCCTGTAACCCCTCACGCACACCAACAGGACCACTGCCAGGACCACCGCCGCCATGAGGCGTGGAGAAGGTCTTATGCAGATTGATGTGCATCACGTCGAAGCCCATATCGCCAGGGCGGCAGACACCCAGCATGGGGTTCAAATTCGCCCCGTCGTAATACATCAGAGCGCCACACTCGTGGATGAGTTGCGCAATCTCTGGGATACTCGTCTCAAAGAGACCGAGGGTGTTGGGATTGGTCATCATCATGGCAGCAATCTCAGTTCCCTGCTCAGCAACAATGCGTTTCAAGTCATCGACATCGACCGTACCGTCTGCCCTTGACTTCACCTCGATGATCTCCAGTCCGCAGACGGCTGCCGAGGCGGGGTTCGTACCGTGGGCAGAGTCGGGCACAATGACTTTCTTACGGGCCATGTCACCACGCGAACGATGAAAGTTGTCGATGGTCATCAGCCCCGTCAGTTCACCATGGGCACCGGCGTAGGGTTTGAAGGTAAAGTGGTCCAGTCCCGTAAGGGCACAGAACGATTTCTCCAAGAGGATGATCAGTGCCCTGGCACCCACCACCGTATTTTCCGGCTGCAAAGGGTGCAGGTTCTGGAACTGTGGCAGCGCAGCCATCTCCTCGTTGATCTTCGGATTGTACTTCATCGTACAGGAGCCAAGTGGATAGAACCCCGTATCGACACCGAAGTTATTATTAGAGAGGTTCGTGTAGTGGCGTACCACCGTCAACTCGTCGCACTCAGGCAGCGCTGCGTCCTCGGCACGGCACAACTCTCGGGGTATCTCATAATCGCCAAAATTGTTCCTTGGCAGACTATAGCCTCTGCGACCTTCCTTCGAGAGTTCGAAGATCAGGTTTCCGTATAATCGATTGTTCATTCTGCAGCGATCTTTACAAGGTTGTCAATTTCTTCCTTCGTACGTTTCTCTGTGACGGCAAAAAGGAATCCCTCTTCAAACCTCACGCCTCCCATGATGCCGGCATCGATAAAGCGCTGGTACAGGGCGTTGGTATCACCATCGTACTTCACATAGAACTCATTGAAGAACGGTTTGTCGTGTCCGAGCGAGAAATGTCCCGTCTTCAAGAGTTCATCACAGAGATAGTGGGCACCGGCATAGGACAACCGGGCTGCCTCTTTCAGTCCTTGCTTACCCATGAGCGACATGTAGACCGTCACCCATAGGGCCATCAGCGACTGGTTACTACATATATTAGATGTAGCCTTCTGACGACGGATATGCTGTTCGCGGGCCTGGAGGGTGAGCACAAAGGCACGCTGATTGCGGTTGTCCTTCGTCATACCGACGATACGGCCCGGCATCTTGCGGATGAGTTTCTCCGTGCAACACATATAGCCCACATAGGGACCACCGAATTGCATGGGTATGCCCAGGCTCTGCCCATCGCCCACCGCGATGTCAGCCCCCCATTCGCCCGGGGTCTTCAATACGGCGAGGTCGGCAGCCACGCTATCCATGATGAAAAGGGCCTTGCTGTCATGGCAGGCATCGGCATAGCCCGTGAAGTCCTCCACGATGCCATAGACATTCGGCTGCTGTACGATGACACCGGCCACCCCACCCCCTGCCAGACGCGTCTTCACATCATCAAGATAGGTAGCACCATCCTTGACGGGCAACACCTCGATTTCAATACCCTGATGCAGGGCGTAGGTCTGCAACACGTCAAAAGTCAAGGGATTCAAGCAGCCAGACACCAATACCTTATTCACTTTCTTACCTGCAGCTACAGCCATCATCATCGTCTCAGCACAGGCCGTCGTGCCGTCGTACATCGAGGCATTGGAGACGTCCATGCCTGTCAGTTCGGCCATCATGCTCTGGAACTCGAAGATATAGTGCAGCGTACCCTGCGAGATCTCCGCCTGATACGGGGTGTAGGAGGTCAGGAACTCCGAACGCTGCAACAGACTGGGAATGACGGATGGTGTGTAGTGATCATAGACGCCCATGCCGGCAAAGCAGGTCAGTTGTCTGTTCTCCTTTCCGAGTTTCTCGAAGAGTTGTCTGACTTCAAGTTCACTGGCCGCCCGAGGCAATTCGTAGTCGCCCTTGAAGCGGATATCCTCAGGTATCTGGGCATAGAGTTCGTCGAGACTCTCTACCCCCACCTTCGCCAACATCGCCTGCAAGTCATCACTTGTATGCGGGAAAAATTTGTACATTAGCGTAATTACGGTATAACGTTATAACGAAATAATTTACTTCTCGCAGAACTGTTCGTAAGCAGCAGCATCCATGAGGTTGTCGAGGTCGGACTTGTCGGAGAGTTCCACCTTGATGATCCAGTTCTCGAAGGCATCCTGATTGATCAGCTCGGGCTGGTCCTCAAGGGCCTCGTTGATCTCAACGACCTTCCCACTGACAGGCGAGATCAGATCAGAGGCAGCCTTAACGCTCTCCACGGCACCGAACTCCTCGCCGGCTTCCACCTCATCGTCCACCTCAGGCATATCGACATACACCACATTGCCTAATGCGTTCTGGGCATAGTCTGTGATACCCACGAAACCAAAGTCACCTTCTACTCTTACAAATTCGTGCGACTCCGAGTAGTAGAGTCCTTCAATTACCTTTGACATAATCTTATTTCTTAAAAATCTACTTATTCATTTTTACTACAACTTAGACAACATAGACAACTTCTTCTATGCCACAAGTGGCATCCTTTGTAAATGTTGTCTTAGTTGTCATAGTTGTCGTTTTCTATTTCTTATAGTTTTTATTGTAGAATTGCTTTTTCACGACCTTGCCCGGGAACACCTTCTTGCGAATCTGGATCTGCAACTCGGTGTCGAGTTTGGCGTAGGCAGCATCGACGAGGGCCATGCAGACACTTTTATCGGTGGAGAGGGTATGATAGCCCGTCGTCACCTCACCGACAGGTTCGCCATCCATATTCAGGACAGTATAGCCGTGACGGGGGATGGCCTTGTCAAATAGTTCGATGCCCACGAGTTTCTTAGCAGGTCCCTCAGCCTTCTGCTTGGCAAGTGCCTCCTTGCCAATAAACTCAGGCTTGTCGAGCTTCACGAACATACCTAGTCCTGCCATGATGGGCGTAATCTCTTCCGACAGTTCGTCGCCATAGAGCGGCAGTCCCACCTCAAAGCGGAGCGTATCACGACAACCAAGGCCACAAGCCTGTACTCCAGCGGCAATCAGCTTATCCCAGCACTCACGGATATAGTCGTGCGAGGCATAGATCTCAAAGCCGTCCTCGCCGGTGTAGCCTGTGCGGGAGATGATACAGGGGGACGGTTCTTTTGTTACATCCTCCGACGATGTAACAAAAGAACCGTCCCCCTGTATCATCTTACAAGTGTAGAATACCATCTCCTTGCACGGAATCCCCAGCACCGTCTCGACGACATGCTCAGACTCCGGACCCTGTACGGCAATCTGGCCGTAATAGTCTGAACGGTTCTGCAAGTCGATGTCGAAGCCGTCGGCGTGCTGTTGCATCCATGCCCAGTCCTTGTCGATGTTGGCGGCATTGATCACGAGAAAGAAATCTTTTTCGCCCATCTTATATACCAAGAGGTCGTCGACCGTACCGCCGTTCTCATAGCACATCATGCCGTAGTAGATCTTTCCCACGGGAGCATTAGCAATGTCGTTGGTGAAGATATGCTGCACATAGCGCTCAGCATCCTGACCCTTCACCGTCACTTCGCCCATGTGAGACACGTCAAAGAGTCCAACATGCTCCCTGACAGCATAATGCTCTGGGGCGATGCCCGCGTTCTGATAGAGCAGCGGCATATCGAAGCCACCGAATGACACCATCATTGCACCAAGTGACACGTGCTTGTCATGCAGGCAGGTCACCTTGTCTTTCTTTTCAAGTTCTTGTCTAATACTCATATATCCTTTTTATTTCTTGTTCCGTCATTATCCGCTCACCGTGACAGAGGGTTTCCCGAATTAGTTCCTTCACCTCATCGAGACTCAGCGACGTATAGTCTTTTAATAAGGTAATGCGCTGGCGCACGCTCTGGATACCTTTCTTCTCTAACTTCTCCGGACTGGGGGTGATGGCGTTGAGCATGTGCTCCATGTTCGTGTCGTAGAGCATCGTCGAGTGCACGATACAGCCCTTTGCGGTCTTCCGGCAGGCCGTGCCGCAGAGTTTCCTATCGCCGATCATGATGTCGTTATGAGTGGTGCCCGTCGCCTCGATGCCTATCTTCCTGAGCACCAGCAACACCATCGTCACAAAGCAGTTGAAGGCAAAGCCTACGTTTTCTTCCCTCGTCACATACGACAGCATCAGATTGTCCTGATCGGCATACACACAGCCGCCGCCACTCTTCCGCTGATACACCCGGATGCCGTGCTCACGACAGTAGTCCAGGTTCACCTCGTTCTCCATTACCTGATTGCGCCCATATATCACGCTGGGCTCCACCTGCCACATAAACAGGTAATCTTCGTCGTCACCCTCCATGTGCTGCGCCAAAAAGTCCTCCATCGCCAAGTAAAACGACAGCGGACGAGACAGATGCTCAGGCAGACTTACATATTTCATGCTGCAAATTTATTGCTTTTTTATGTAATATCCAATAAGCAAGTGTTAATCTTCCATAAGAAACAAAACTTCTATTTTGCTTTCGGGCTTAAGGATCATGATAATTACGAATTTATCGTTAAATTTGCACCAACAATTAGCAATTATAAGGTATGAAAGGATTCATTGGAGAAATGGTGGGGACGTTTATCCTCACGTTTTTAGGTTGCAGCAGCGTGGCTGTGTCCGTGCTTTTCGGAGAATATAACAGCATCTTTCAGATCGGACTCGTGTGGGGTATAGCCGTGACGCTCTCCGTCTTCTTGACACGACATATCTGCTATGCCCACCTGAACCCTGCCGTGTCGGTGGCGATGGTCGTAGCCGGCAGAATGAAGGCGAACATGCTGCCAGGTTATTTTGCGGCACAGTTCCTGGGCGCCATCATGGCGGGAACGATGCTATACATCCTATTCGGCCCGTCCATTGCGCAGTACGAACTGGCGAACGACATTGTGAGGGGCACCACCGCCTCAGTAGATACTGCCCGTATGTTCGGTGAATTCTATCCCAACCCAGGCGATGCCAACGCCAACGTCTCACTACCCCTCGCCATGCTGGCAGAGGGCTTCGGCACCATGATGCTTGTCCTCTTCATCTTTGGCTTGACGGAGGACTGCAACGTGGGCAAGCCATCGTCCGACTTGCAGCCGTTGTTCATCGGTCTCGCCGTAGCGAGCGTCATCTTCTTTGTGGCTCCACTCACGCAGGCCTGCCTCAACCCCGCCCGTGACTTCGGCCCACGCCTTGTGGCCTATCTGACAGGATGGGGTGATGCAGCTCTGCCTGATGCCGTCGGCGGCTGGTTCTGGGTCTATATCCTCGCGCCCATCCTCGGCGGCACCGTCGCAGCACTCCTTTTCAAATTTATACTGGAACCCATCAACAAAAACAAGAATTGACAACACTCACCTGACCATCATGCGTTTTTCCTGATGTCCGGCCTTATGCGCTGATGTCCGAAAGGAAGCGGAGCTCGGCCTCAAGCATCTCAAGCTTGCGCATGCGATAACCGGCGGCACGGACAATCTCAATGGGGCGTGTATAGAGATAGTATATCTCCATCGGACGATGGAAATCGAAGTCGAGCTTCATCGATGGGCTGTAGGGCGTCATTTCGTCCGTCATCTGAATCATCTTCTCCACAAAGGCCTCATCAACGCCGCTAATACCCAAGGTACGGGAGGCCTCAACCACCTCCATCATCAGGTCGCAGATGAGCTGACGGGTTGCAGGATTCTTCAGAAGGAGATCCGTACGGGTGTTCAGGGCAACGGTCATACCATTGAACGGCATGTTCCAGACGGCCTTCTTCCATCGGGCCTCGTCATAAGGAACTGAGGCGGCAGGGATGCCTGCAGCTGTAAAATCTTTTAGGATGTTTTCAAAGATTACTTCATCCTTACAGGAGTAGTTGGCCAGGTTGATGCTGCCATAGCACTGATGGTTCACACGGCCGGGCTCCGTCTTCGCAGAGCAGATGAAGGCCAGACCTCCTATTAGCGGTACGTTTGGAAACATCTGCTGTACATCGGCCTCCACGCCGATGCCATTCTGGATGAGCACTACGACGGTACGCTCATGAAGCAACGGCGGCAGCAGTTCTGAGAGCAGATGATTGTTGGTTGTTTTCAATCCGACAATTACCACATCGCACTTCGGCATATCTTTCGGATACTGATACACATTAACCTGTTTCAGATGGAACGAACCGTCGCAGGAATCGACCTGCATGCCACGCTCCTTGACAAACTCATAATCACTATGCGACAGAAAGTGTACCTCCTGTCCGCTATACGCCAATTTGCTGCCATAATAGCCGCCGATGGCTCCCACTCCAATGACTCCGTAACGCAACATACTTTATTTCGATTTACTGATTGACGATTGACTATTTTTTGCTTTCGCGCTGCAAAAGTAGTCTTTTTTTCCTAAAAAAAGATACTATGTCTAAAAAATGTTGTATCTTTGCAGCAAAATAACAAAATCAAAGTGGAAAAGACTGTATTTACACTACTCAATAAGATCCAATACCCTGAGGATTTGCGCAAGTTGCCGGTGGACGATTTGCCCCTGCTCTGCAAAGAGCTGCGCGAGGATATCGTGGAGGAGGTGGCGGTCAATCCCGGCCATCTGGCTTCCAGCCTCGGCGTCGTTGAGATCACTGTCGCCTTGCATTATGTCTATGACACACCAGAGGACCGCATCGTCTGGGACGTGGGTCATCAGGCATACGGTCATAAGATCTTGACAGGTCGTCGCGAACAGTTCTGTACCAACCGTAAGTTGGGTGGCATCAAGCCGTTCCCCTCGCCAGAGGAAAGTGAGTATGACACCTTTGCCTGCGGCCATGCGAGCAACTCTGTTTCTGCAGCCTTAGGTATGGCTGTGGCTGCGAAACTCGAACAGAAGAAGGACCGCCACGTGGTGGCCGTCATCGGCGATGGAGCCATGAGCGGCGGACTGGCCTTCGAGGGTCTGAACAACGCTTCGTCGAGTCCCAACGACCTACTGATTATCCTCAACGACAACAACATGTCGATAGACCGCAGTGTGGGCGGCATGAAGCAGTATCTGCTGAACTTGAGCACCAATGAGACCTACAACGCCCTACGCTTCAAGGCCTCGCGCTGGATGAACCGCAAGGGTATGCTCGGCGACGAGAGGCGCAAGGGGCTCATCCGTCTGTCGAACGCCCTGAAGAGTGCCATCTCGCACCAGCAGAACATCTTCGAAGGCATGAACATCCGCTACTTCGGCCCCTTCGACGGCCACAACGTGAAGGAACTCGTACGTATACTCAAGCAGATCAAGGACATGAGAGGTCCGAAGCTGCTGCACCTGCACACCCAGAAGGGTCACGGCTATGCTCCTGCGGAGAAGGATGTGACCGTCTGGCACGCCCCAGGCAAGTTCAATCCGGATACGGGTGAGCGCATCGTGGACAACGACCCCAACAAACCCCAGAAATATCAGGACGTGTTCGGCCATACCCTTCTGGAACTGGCCAAACAGAATCCGAAGATCGTTGGCGTGACACCCGCCATGCCCTCCGGCTGCTCGATGAACATCATGATGAGGGAGATGCCGGAGCGCACCTTCGACGTGGGTATCGCCGAGGGGCATGCCGTCACATTCTCGGGCGGTATGGCAAAAGACGGACTGCTGCCTTTCTGTAATATCTACAGTGCCTTCGCCCAACGGGCCTTCGACAACATCATCCACGATGTGGCGCTGCTGAACCTGAATGTCGTGTTCTGCTTTGACCGCGCAGGACTGGTGGGAGAAGACGGCCCCACGCATCATGGTGCCTTCGACCTCGCAGCCTTGCGCCCCATCCCCAACCTCACCATCTCGTCACCCATGGATGAGCATGAGTTGCGGAGGCTGATGTATACTGCCCAACTGCCAGACAAAGGCCCCTTCGTAATCCGCTACCCACGTGGCGGCGGCGTGCTGCAAGACTGGCGCTGTCCGCTTGAGGAAATCAAGGTTGGCACAGGCCGCAAACTGAAAGACGGCGACGATGTGGCTGTGCTCAGCCTCGGGCCTATTGGCAACAACGTGACTAAGGCCATTGCTCTTCTCTCCGCCGACGGCGGAGAGAAGAGCGTGGCCCACTACGACATGCGCTTCTTGAAGCCCATCGACGAGCAGATCCTCGAAGAGGTGGGCCGTAAGTTCAAGCGCATCATCACTGTTGAGAACGGTGTGAAGCAGGGTGGTCTTGGCTCTGCCGTGCTGGAATGGATGAACGATCACGGCTATCAGCCAGAGGTCATCCGCTTAGGCTTGCCTGACCAATTCGTGGAGCACGGCAAAGTGTCAGAACTGAACAAGATCGTCGGCCTCGATCCCGAATCCATCGTTAAAGCAATTATATCATGAAAGTAGTCATTGTCGGTGCAGGTGCCGTAGGAACCCACTTGTCGAAGTTGTTGTCGAAAGGCCATCAGGACTGTGTGCTCATCGACGACAATGAGGAGCGGTTGGCTAAACTCAGCGAGTATGACGTGATGACCTATCAGGCATCTCCCACCAGTATCAGGGCCTTGAAGGAAGCCGGAGCACAGCATGCCGACCTCTTCGTCGGCGTGACACCCGAGGAGAGCGTTAACATGAATGCCTGTATCCTTGCCCACGCTCTCGGTGCCAAGAAGACCGTGGCCCGTATCGACAACTACGAATACCTGGCACAGGATCTGGTGCCCTTCTTCAAGAACCTGGGCATCGATTCGCTCATCTACCCCGAAGTGCTGGTGGCCACAGACATCACCAACAGCCTGAAGCTGTCATGGGTGCGCCAGCGGTGGGACGTCCATGGTGGCGCTCTCATCCTCTTAGGCGTCAAGCTCCGTGAGACGGCAGAAATCCTGAACCAGCCGTTGAAAGACCTCTGCGGTCCAGATGACCCCTATCACGTCGTGGCCATCAAGCGCGACGGCGACACGCTGATACCAAGCGGTCTCGACGAACTGCGCGTCAACGACCTCGTCTACTTCATGACCACCAAGGAGTACATCCCCTATATCCGTAAGATCGTGGGCAAGGAGCACTATGCCGACGTGAAGAACGTGATCATCATGGGTGGCGGCAAGTCTGCTGTCCGCGTCGCCCTCACGATTCCTAAATATATGAATCTGAAGATCATCGAGAAGGACGCCCAGCGCTGTGAGAAGCTGAACGAGCTGTTTGAGCGCGAGGATGCCATGGTGATTCACGGCGACGGCCGCGACCTCGGACTCTTAGAGGAGGAAGGCATCCGCAACACCCAGGCCTTCGTGGCCCTGACGGGCAATGCTGAAACCAACATCCTCGCCTGTCTGACAGCCAAGAAACTGGGTGTACGCAAGACCGTCGCAATGGTCGAGAACCTCGACTACGTGAGCATGGCCGAAGGACTGGACATCGGTACAATCATCAACAAGAAGACCATTGCCGCCAACCATATTTTCCAGATGATGCTTGAGGCCGACGTCGACAACCTGCGTTCTCTAATGCTCGTCGATGCCGACGTAGCAGAGTTCACAGCAGCCGAAGGTTCAAAGGTGACGAAGAAACTCGTAAAGGACCTGGGGCTGCCCTTCGGTGCCACTATCGGCGGACTGGTGCGCAACGGTACCGGCATGCTGGTGAACGGAAATTCCCGTATCGAGGCCGGCGACTCGGTCATGGTGTTCTGCCACGAACAGAATATCAGCCAACTTGAGAAACTCTTCAAGAAGTCATCGCTATTTGATATATGATTAACTTCCGTATCATCAGCAAGATTATCGGTTCGCTGCTGTTCATCGAGGCCTTCTTCATGACGTGGTGCGCCGCAATAGCTATCTACTTCCACGAGGAAGACCAGATAGCCTTCCTGATGTCGCTGCTGATTACCTTCGGAAGCGGATTCCTCTTCCTGTTGTTGGGACGGAACGCGGAGAACGCGCTGAGCCGAAAAGACGCCTTCCTCTTAGTGACAACCGTCTGGGGCATCTTCTCCCTCTTCGGCATGTTCCCCTTCCTCATCCACGGCAGCATCAACAACCTCACCGACGCCTACTTCGAGACGATGTCTGGCTTCACCACCACGGGTGCCTCCATCATCGACGACGTGGAAGTGCTGCCACACGGCATCCTATTCTGGCGGTCACTGATGCAATGGATCGGCGGCCTGGGAATCGTCTTCTTCACCATCGCCATCCTCCCATCACTGGTAGGAGGAAGCGTAAGGGTGTTCGCTGCCGAGGCCACAGGTCCCGTGAAGGCGAAGATGCACCCGAGGCTGACGACCACGGCGAAGTGGATCTGGTCCATCTATCTGCTGCTGACGATAGGCTGCAGCATCGCCTTCTGGCTGGCAGGCATGGACTGGTTCGAAGCCACAAACTACTCGATGACGACGACGGCCACCGGCGGATTCTCCGTCCACAACGACTCGCTGGCCTTCTTCCACAATCCCACCATCGACTACTTGGCCATCGTCTTCCAGTTCCTCGCCGGCATCAACTTCACCCTGCTCTACGCTTCCATCTTCAAGGCCAAGTTCGCCACCCTGTTCACGAATTCGGAGTTCAAGCTCTATATCACCATCATACTCCTGTCGACAGCCGGCATCGGCACCACGCTGTATTTCCAGTCCGGCTACGAGATAGAACCCGCCATCCGAAGCAGTCTGTTCCATGTGGTGTCGTTCATGACGACAACAGGCATCTTCAACGACGACGTAGCACAATGGCCCCATATCACGTGGATCATTCTGGGCGGCGTGATGTTCGTTGGCGGCTGTGCTGGCAGCACCAGCGGCGGATTCAAGTGCATCCGTGCGGTGATGACGCTAAAGTCGCTCCGCAATAACTTCCGTCAGATCCTCCACCCCAATGCCGTGCTGCCCGTGAAGGTCAACGGCCAGAACGTGCCCCAGGCAAGGATCGTGGCACTGTTTGCATTCTTCACACTCTTCATGCTGATGATCCTCGCCACGGCGGCCATCATGCTGCTCTCAAACATTGACATGATCAACAGCATCGTCATCGCCCTGAGCTGCGTCAGCAATATCGGTCCATCGCTGAGCACGGACATCGGGGCAAACATCACATGGTCGGGCATGCCGGACTACGTGAAGTGGACACTCTCGCTGCTCATGCTCATGGGACGTCTGGAAATCATGACGGTACTTGTGCTGTTTACAAGAAGCTTCTGGAAGGAGAACTAAAAGCTCCTGGAAACCTACGTTTAGACAGAATATCTTTTAAAAACATAATAACAGACTAACATATTTTTCATAGACAGAACCTGTCTAAAAAAGTCGTATGTTAATATGTTAATATGTCTTTGTTAGTATGTTAGTCTGTCTTTAATCTGAATCCAAGTATGTTCTTATATCTTCCTGTACGCGGCGGAACTGCTCGGAAGACATATAGCCACTGTTCTTCTTGAGCATTGCCTTGATGTCCTGCAACGAGTTCTCGTAACAGGTCATCTCATTATGCTTCTGCGTCTGATGGGCCCTGGCACGGTTAATCTCCGTCTGCCGCTCCTGACGCAGCAGGTTACACACCTTTGAGAGTATCGGCGACACAACGGTGTCGAACAGATGATGACCCTGTATATATAAATAGGTGGTCTGTGGTGTCACGCCGAGTGCCTTGATACTGTCCTTCGTGGCCAGGTATTCCTCCTTGGCATCGGGATACTGGCGCTGCAGCTCGTTAATCTTCGTATGCACCTTCCGCCTCACATTCTCTATCGACGGTCCGGGAGTCATCACATTGAAGCCTCCGGGATCGGCGATGCGATTAAAGTCCGTGATGGTGAACTTCGGATAGTTACCGTTACGGTAGACCATCACCGACCAAACGAACAGCGGGAAGATGGCCTCGGAGAACAGACGGAAATACTCACGGAAGTCGAAGATGCGATGGTCGTTCAGCGTCACGGAGACACAGACGTTATGGAGCGACGGGGCATAGCATTGGAAGTTCTCGATGGCATAGACATAGGTATGGAACACATACGGACTCTCCAATACCTGACGTGACGAACTTGTTGTACCCTGAATCAGATAGTCGTAGTCGGCATCCACACAGGCAATCATGTCCCTACCTAAGGGTTCTCCTTTGAGAAAGTTCATCAGCACCGACTTCTTTCCACGGGTGAGTTTCCCCTTCGACGGCAGCATCACCTCAAAATAGCGCTTTTCGTTCTCGAACTCCGAAAGCACCGTGCGCCAGAAATAGATATCGTCATAGCTCTCTACATAGGCCACAATCCTATGCCTTGCCTTCTTCGATGTCAGCGCATTCGCCGCCTCGAAATAGCGGCTATTGAGATTATCCTTCAGTCGGTTCGCCATCACACCGTGATATCTGTAACCTCCGTGACAGCATCCACCCAACCGTTCATGACGACGGCCGGCGAGTGCGTGGTCAGGATGATCTGCACGTTCGGATTCAGTTCCAGACAGAGGTCGATGATGCGCTTCTGCCACTCGATATGTAGCGACACCTCGGGTTCGTCCATGAAGAGCACGTACGGCTGGTTGTCCTCCACGAGCACGGTGAGCAGGATGGCCAGGATCTGCTTCTCGCCGCTCGACAACTGATAGGGCACCAGCGTCTCACCGATCTGCGAGAACCGTATCTCGTTCTCCGTCCTGACGATCTTCTTCCCGGTTTCCGTGAACAGGTCGTCGACGATATCCTGGAAACGTCTCTTCTTCTCCGACAGCTGCTGGGCGGCATCGGCATGCCCCTGTTGCAGCTGCTCGATGATGCGGTTGCCGATGTTCACCTGATAGTCGAGATACTTCCGCTGCAAGTGAAAGAGCTGGAAGTCGAGGGCCGAGCGGATGCGGGTGTCCACCATGTTCAACGTCTCATTGTCGAGCATTGGGGAGTCGAGCGAACGGATAATATCGAAGCGGATATGCGTGGCATCGGCAGGCTCCACGTCAATATGAACCCCCTTCAGCAGATGGTTGATGATATCGCCGTTAGTGTTCACACTCTTGATCACCTTGTTGAGGATGGTGCTCTTGCCCACACCGTTGATACCGCTCAGGATATTCACCTGCCGGTTCAGTTCCCACACCACGTGCTTCTTCCCGCTCCAGAGCGAGTCGATCTCTATCCTTCGGATGTAGTCAGCATACTTTTGCATAGGCTTAGGTTTTTATTGGATGATTTATTGTTATCGGCTCTTAAACGTTCCCACTTCATCACCCGGATGCCAGAACGAGTCCATGACGATGTCGAAGATCAGGTTACTGTATCCCGGTATGGCGTCCGACGACGTGGTGCCGTAGCCTAACTGGTAGGGGATGTACACCCGCCAGTAGTCTCCGGGGTGCATGTTCATCAGGGCCGTAGCGAAGCCGGTGACGGTACCCGAGACATTGAAGTCCATCATGTCCGTCGTCTGCCAGTCGAAATCGTTCAGGAAGGTCTGGTCGAACACGTAGCCGTCCTTATAGCTCTTCGAGGGGATGAGCCTTCCGCGATAGGCCACACGCACGGTGTCCGTATAGGCTGGACTCTCCGTGCCTTCGCCCCTTGCCAGCTCCTCCACATAGATGTAGTCGCTGTTCTTGAGGTCTGTCGCACTCGCGTCCTTTGAATAAGTGACGATCTTGCGATACCAGCTGCCGTTAGTCCGTGTCGCCCACTGGTCCGTAGTGCTCTCATTGCGCTCCTGCCAGTTGGCAAACTCTTCCTCCTCATCGTTCTCCTCAGAACAAGAAGCGAAAAGAGATAAGTGAAAAGTGAGAAGTATCACTCCCACACATTCTAACCATTTCGTCCAACGAATATACCCAATCTTCATTATCTATATTCTTTTATCAACACGGATTATAAGGATTTTAAGGATTCTCATTTTTCCTTATAATCCATATAATCCGTGTTTATTATTACTGAAGCTTTTTAAGAAGGCTTGCGATGCTGACCTTGTCCTCGATGATGCCATTGAGCTCGCTGATGGCCACACGCTCCTGCTCCATCGTGTCGCGGAAACGCAGTGTCACCTTACCGTCAGTGAGAGAGTCATGATCCACGGTGACACAGTACGGCGTACCAATAGCGTCCTGACGACGATAGCGCTTACCTATGCTGTCCTTCTCATCGTACTGGCAGTTGAAGTGGAACTTCAGCTGGTCAATGATCTCACGAGCCTTCTCTGGCAGACCATCTTTCTTCACCAGCGGCATTACGGCGCACTTCACAGGAGCCAAGGCTGCGGGCAACTTCAACACCACGCGGGTCTCGCCGTTCTCCAGCTTCTCCTCCTCAAAGGCGTGGCACATGATGCTCAGGAACATACGGTCCACACCAATAGAGGTCTCAATGACATACGGGGTATAGCTTTCGTTGGTCTGAGGATCAAAGTACTTGATGCTCTTGCCGCTGTACTTCTCATGCTGTGACAGGTCGAAGTTCGTGCGGCTGTGGATACCCTCCACCTCCTTGAAGCCGAACGGCATCTTAAACTCGATGTCGGTAGCGGCATTGGCATAGTGGGCCAGTTTGTCGTGGTCGTGGAAACGATAGTTCTCTGCGCCGAAGCCTAAGGCCTGGTGCCACTTCATACGCGTCTCCTTCCACTTCGGGAACCACTCCAGCTCTGTGCCTGGCTGTACGAAGAACTGCATCTCCATCTGCTCGAACTCCCTCATACGGAAGATGAACTGACGGGCGACGATCTCATTACGGAACGCCTTACCGATCTGGGCGATACCGAAGGGGATCTTCATGCGGCCCGTCTTCTGCACGTTCAGGTAGTTCACGAAGATACCCTGAGCCGTCTCAGGACGCAGGTAGATCTTCATCGAAGCATCTG
>JAEEGG010012444.1_pt1 | contig 18347 bp, 15 predicted proteins | sample 9134161 | NCBI WGS metagenome assembly JAEEGG01 (sample SAMN16246543, study PRJNA631951) | gut metagenome | biome: gut microbiome; feature: rumen; material: CR-attached | host: Bos | place: Iran: Karaj | collected 2018-10 | reverse complement strand
GGTCAGTATCAAAGACTGTCATAATCTCAGAGAACTTCTGTGCATTGAAGTTATTCCAGTACTGTCCGTGATCGGTTGCAAAATCTATTGCCTTGCGACGCGGTGCGGGAACCTCATCGGGCAGATAATAGATGTTTGAAAGGAAAGAAGGTTCACGGTTGAAAGGTATCTGACCGTCAATCTCCAGTGTTCCGTCCTCGACCTTCTTAAGGCCGGCAAGCAAGGTAAGCAGAGTAGTCTTACCTACTCCGTTCTCTCCCAGGAGTCCGTAAATGCGGCCCTCCTCCAGATTCATCGAAATGTCCTTCAGTACGACATGATCGCCATAACTGAATCCTAATTTCTTGATTGTAATCATAGTTTTATTGTTTGATGTTGTTTGTTTATCGGTGTATTACTTCACTAAGACACTGCAAATATAAGGCGTATTTCTTTACTTACAACGAAATTAACTTATTTTAACTCTGAGCTGCGAGTTTCTACGCACGTGCGTACCTAATTGATAGCCATACCTGTTACCACAAGCATTGTAGCCCCGATTCTCTGCAAGTATGGCTCCAAAAATGGCCAAAACCCGGGTTTTTGCTGCCATACTTGCAAAAAACCGCCCTTTAAAGGCCCTTTTACGCAGGTATGGCCTTTTTAAAGAATCTCTGTGCCAAAGAGGGTGGCGGAGGTGGCGTCGGTGATGCGGACTTTGAGGAAATCGCCCGGACGATGGCTGCCTTTGTCAAAGACAACGGTGCGGTTCTGCTCGGTGCGGCCGTACAGTTGCTGGCGGGAGCGTTTGGAATAACCCTCGGCCAGAACTTCATATTCATGGCCGATGCACTCGCGGTTGCGTTCCAGTGACAGCTGGTTCTGGAGTTCTATCATCTCGTTCAGGCGTCGGATCTTTACCTCCTCGGGGACATTGTCGGGCAGATGCTTGCTGGCGTATGTGCCGGGACGCTCCGAGTAACGGAACATGAATGATGCGTCAAAACGGCATTCACGCATCAGGGAGAGACTCTCCTGGTGATCCTCCTCGGTTTCTGAATGGTAACCGGTGAACATATCGGTGGTAAGCCCGCAGTCGGGAATGATGCGCTTGATTGCATCCACACGCTCCAGGTACCACTCGCGGGTGTATTTGCGGTTCATCAGCTTGAGTATGCGGCTGCTTCCGCTCTGCACCGGCAGATGTATGTGACGGCATATGTTGGAAACCTCTGCAATTACATGCAGGGTATCATCGCTCATGTCCTTGGGATGTGATGTGGTGAACCTTACCCTCATAGCGGGAACAGCCTCTGCAACCATGCGCAGGAGTTCAGGGAATCCGACGGTGGACTGACCGTTTTCAAATTTGTAGGAGTTTACGTTCTGTCCCAGAAGGGTGACCTCTTTGTAACCTTTTTTTTGAAGGTCAAGCACCTCGTTCAGGATGCTCTGCGGGTCACGGCTGCGCTCACGTCCGCGGGTGTAGGGAACAATGCAGTAGTGGCAGAAATTGTTGCAGCCGCGCATTATTGATACGAATCCGCTTATATGATTTCCGCAAATGCGCTCGGGTATGATGTCACGGTATGTTTCAGTGGTAGAGAGTTCCACATCCATCGCCTTGTTTCCGGCCTCTACCTGGGCCATCAGGTCAGGCAGAGAGAGATATGAATCGGGACCGCAGACTACGTCTACGTGATGGTTCTCGGTAAGGTCCTCCTTGGTGCGCTCGGCCATGCAGCCCATTACGCCGATGTAAAGATTCTTTTTCTTCTTTTTGAGGGCGTTCAGTGCCTCCAGACGGTTCCATATCTTCTGCTCGGCGTTCTCACGGATGGAGCATGTGTTCAGGAATATGGCATCGGCCTCATCAATGCTCTGGGTGGGCTCGTAACCCGCCATGCGCATGATTGATGCAATTACCTCGCTGTCTGCCACATTCATCTGGCAGCCGTAAGTCTCAATGAACAGTTTCTTTGTTCCCTCTTCCATATTCCTTTCTTTTTTCGGCCGCAAATTTACTTGTTTTTATATTAGGTATTGGTTAAATTTGCGCAACTTTATACCAAAGAAGTCAAACAAGTAAATAATAATACAACAATGGCTTTCAAAAAAATGACTGCTGCCGAGGCAGCACGTTTTGTCAAGAACGGTGACAACGTAGGTCTGAGCGGTTTTACCCCTGCAGGTACCCCCAAGGCTGTCACTCATGAGATCGGTTTAATGGCCCACGAACTCCACGAGAAGGGTCAGGAGTTTCAGATCAGTCTGTTTACCGGTGCTTCAACCGGCGATTCATGCGACGGCATCCTGGCACGCGAGCACGCTCTCAAGTACCGCGCCCCCTACACCACCAACAAGGATTTCCGTACAGCCGTAAACAACGGTGAAATCGCCTATAACGACATTAACCTGAGCCACATGGCACAGGAGATGCGCTACGGATTCTATGGCAAACTGAACGTAGGCATCATGGAAGCCTTTGACGTAACTGAGGACGGTAAGATATGGGTAACCGCAGGTGTAGGTATCGCCCCCACCGTAGCCCGTCTGGCCGAGAAGATCATCATTGAGGTGAACGCAGCCCACGCACGCTGCGCCAAGGGTCTGCATGACATCTACGAGCCGGCCGATCCTCCTTATCGCCGCGAGATTCCCATCTACCAGCCCAGTGACCACATCGGCAAGGATTACATTCAGGTTGATCCCGCCAAGATCATAGGTATCGTTGAGGTTAACATCCCCGACGAGGCACGCGGATTCACCGCTCCTGACGAGACCACTCTCCAGATAGGTCACAATGTAGCCCAGTTCCTTATCAGCGACCTCAAGCGCGGCATCATCCCTTCAACCTTCCTGCCTCTGCAGAGCGGTGTAGGTAATGTAGCAAACGCTGTTCTGGGTGCTCTGGGTGAGGATCCTTCAGTTCCCGCATTCCAGATGTACACTGAGGTTATCCAGGATTCAGTTATCGACCTTATGCGTGAGGGCCACTGCAAGTTCGGTTCAAGCTCATCACTGAGCGTAAGTAACGAGACCCTCCAGGGCATCTACGATGATATGGATTTCTTCAAGGACAAGCTTGTGCTCCGTCCCACCGAGATATCCAACAGCCCCGAGGTTGCACGACGTCTGGGACTTATCGCAATGAACACCGCCCTTGAGGCCGATATCTACGGCAACGTGAACTCAACCCACGTAAGCGGCGTCAAGATGATGAACGGCGTGGGTGGATCGGCCGATTTCACCCGCAACGCATTCATCTCAATATTCAGCTGCCCGTCGGTTGCCAAGGGAGGCAAGATAAGCGCCATCGTTCCCATGTGCTCACACGTGGACCACAACGAGCACAGCGTCAAGGTGCTCATCACCGAGCAGGGTATAGCCGACCTTCGCGGCAAGTCGCCCGCCCAGCGCGCAAAGTGCATCATCGAGAACTGCGTGCACCCCGATTACAAGCAGCTCATGTGGGATTACCTCAAGATTGCAGAGAAGGGTCAGACCAGCCACGCTCTGGACAAAGCCTTTGCCCTCCACAAGGCCCTGGCCGAGAAGGGCGACATGCACCTTGCCGAGTTCTAATCCGGCCCTATGTACTATCAACGGTCCGCAGCTTCCGGTTGCGGGCCGTTGTTTTTCTACCCCCCTGCGCCCTTTTGCGGCCATACCTGTCAACACAAGCGTTGTAGCCCCGATTCCCTGCAAGTATGGCTCCAAAAATGGCCAAAACCCGGGTTTTCGCTGCCATACTTGCAAAAAACCGCCTTTTAAAGGCCATTTTACGCAGGTACGGCCATTTTAAAGAATACGCAGCACCTGCGTAATCACCTGCGTTACAACCACAGGCATCGGGCTGCTTGGTTATCAGGCACATGGAAATCGTTAATCAGGATTTTTCTGATGGATTCCCTTTTGTCGCGACTGAGCTGATATATGGATGGAGCTTTGAATTCAGGGAGTATGCATCGGTCAATAATCCCGCACAAATCTATGTCGCTTCGACAGTTACGGAAAGACGCGGCGCGCTCGTTGTAAAGATATGATTTGACGGCATCCTCATTGTGGATGGGTTCTATGTCAGAAATGCCAATGGCGGGCTTGCCATTCCTGTCCTGGTCCTGCTCTTCAAGCCATTTTTCATCGGTCTTGCGGAACATATTGTATTCAAAGGCTCCGGGCGAAACAAACAGCAGTTCAGTTTGCCTCAACTGCTCGAAACAAGGCCGCAGGAATACTCCTGAAGGAGACATTACCCAGTCATCGGGCCATTCGGAATACCTTGGAAGATAGAGTTTCATCACATTCCTGCTGGTGATGGGAGCATAACCGTCGGGAAAGACCAATCCATGGGTGGATTTGTTCCCGGAAGATAATGACTTTATCCAGTGACCGGACCTGTTTTTATGGTATTCATCGGGGTTACGGTTTCCCTGGTATGGGCGGTCCGTTTTTCCCAATTCGGGAATGAACATATCATTGATAGATGAATAGGGATACATGAATGAAGTGCCTGAAACTCCATGATGAAGGCCGTTCCTGAGCACATAACTGCAGGCCGAAATCATGTGATAATTACCCTCAATAATCAGTGAGAAGTAGTATTTCTCACCCATTCTTCCGCCGCAGTCACGCTGGTATTTTTGAGTGAAATACCATGTATATCGCTTTCGTAAGGCAGTAATAAAATCTGACAACTGGTTTGAATCGGAGTAAAGGATACTTCCGTCTCTGTCAAAACCGGCCTTAATAACGGTCTTTGAATATGTTCCGACCGACAGTCTGTTCTCGGTTTTGTCCGATGAAAACAGCAATAAATGAACGTGGTTTGACATTTCGGTATCGGCAAATATGTCAACCCCGTATTTCCAGGAAGTGAGTGCAAGCAGGTTAAGGAAATAGCCCACATCCTGCGGGCAACGGAACATCACCTCGTGGTGAGAGGTGAAACAACAATGAATCATTTGTTTCATAGTATATTGTTTTTAAGGTAATCAGATGAAATAGTACCAATGGGGTCTGACCCCTTTTGTACTATTTTTTGTGTTTGGCTATCAGTTCCAGGATCTGCTCACCGTACTGCTTCCATTTTGCGGGGCCGAAACCATTGACTGCCAGGAGTTCCTCTTTGGTCGATGGGCAGGTGTCGGCTATTTCCAGGAGGGTACGTTGGGTGAGTACCCAGTAGGCGCGGATGTTCTGGGATATGTATTGCTCGGTTCGCCAGTCTATCAGGGGCTGGATGAGTTCGGGATGGCGGTTGTCGGAGTAGATTTCCTGGATGGTGGGCTTGGTTTTGACAACCTTCTCCTTTACGGGTTTGGGTTCCTTCACCTTCTTGAGCGATGTCTTGGGCGCGGTTGTCAACAGCGCATCGTTTCTGATCCGGAGATATGACTCAATGGTGAAACCGTTCTCAAGAATCTCTCTCATACTTTGCAGATGCATGGAGAGTTCGGGCAGGAGTTCGCCCGATGCCTCGGTAAGAGATTTCTTTACATCTTTATTGTCGATGGAAACGGACATTATCGGGGTAACATCCGATGCCGCTTCAATCAGAATGGGAAGGAAATACCCGGCAGCTTTACTAACCCTCTCATCAAGATGAGCCTTGTCGGTAAGGCCGATCCGGTCCAACTCACGGCGGAACGTCTCGGCTACTTTTTCAATATCCCTGATCTTGCGGCGGTTCTCCTCCATCCTGGCGGTCTGCTCAGGATAGGTGTTCTTAAGATGGTTGTTGAAAATGCCGCCTGCCCATCCGGTAAGCCTTTCCAGTTCGCTGAACGTAAAACACTCTTTGAGAATGCTCATGAAATACTCCGCCCGCGATGCTTCCAGTTGCCTTTCCATTTCGGATACCGGCAGGAACTGCTCATGGAATCCGGATACATCGCTGTTGTTGAACAGGCACGACTGTGATATGGGACTGCTCAGAACTATGCCTTCAAGTGTGCGGCATCGTGACAGTGCCACATAGACCTGACCGAAAGTAAAAGCCGATGCCGCATCAATAATTACACGGTCAAATGTAAGACCCTGGCTCTTATGAATGGTGACTGCCCAGGCGGCGCGCAGCGGGTACTGGGAGAATGTGCCTTCAACCATGGGTACAATCTCCTTTGTGTCCTTGTCAATCTCGTATTGGATGTTCTCCCATTTTTCAATAGGAACATTGATTTCATCGCCGTTTTCATCGGTCACAATGATGCCGTCATCATAGTCTATGGAGGTTACGGTGGCAATCTTTCCGTTGTAGTACCGGCCCTCGCGGGAGTCGTTGCGCAGGAACATGACCTGTGCGCCCTCCTTGAGTTGGAGCACTTTCTCGGCAGGGAGGGTGTTTTCAGGAAAATTGCCCTCAACCTCGGCGTAGAATGTGTACAATCGGTTCTTCAGGGCCTCCATTTTCTCCTGGTTGATGCTGTCTGCCTGGCGGTTGTGGGTGGTCAGGCGGATCCATCGGCCTCCGGAGGGAACTGCAGTATCATCGGGATTGAAACGGGGGTCAAGACGGCTGTTGAGCATACGGTATGTGGCATTGTCCATCACTCCGTCACGGATGCTGTTCAGTATGTCCAGAAATGATGTATCTGATTGACGGTAAACCGTTTGCAACTCTATTGTAACGTATTTGAGTTGCCGCATCACCTTGGAGTGGAAAAAGAAAGGTGACTGGTAGACCTTCTTGAGCCAGGGCTCATCCTGCTCGGTGACTACGGGCGGGAGCTGGTGAGCATCGCCTATCATGAGAAGCTGCACCCCGCCAAAGGGTTTGTTGTTGTGCCGATATCGGCGCATTACGGAGTCAACCGCATCAAGCAGATCGGCCCTGACCATCGAGATTTCATCGATGATTAGCAGGTCCAGTGTCTTGATAATCTTGACTTTTTCCTTGCGCAACTGGCGCCTTGCCTCGGGCAGCTGGTACTCCGTAACCAGTTCCTCCACATCGGGCAGATACGGGCACAGCGGCAGTTGGAAGAAAGAATGAATCGTAACGCCGCCCGCATTGATTGCGGCCACACCTGTTGGCGCCAGCACGACGCAGCGTTTGGGCGTATTCTCAACAATGTACTTTAGGAAAGTTGTTTTTCCGGTTCCGGCACGGCCGGTAAGAAACACCGAGATTCCCGTCTGGGAGATATAATTTTCGGCCAATTCAAAGAGATGATCTTTTTTCATAGTATAGCAATCAGGTTTCTTTTCTGGCAAATATATGGATAATTGCTGACAAACCAATTACGCAGGTGCTGCGTATTCTTTAAAATGGCCGTACCTGCGTAAAATGGCCTTTAAAAGGCGGTTTTTTGCAAGTATGGCAGCGAAAACCCGGGTTTTGGCCATTTTTGGAGCCATACTTGCAGGGAATCGGGGCTACAGAGCCTGTGGTGACAGGTATGGCCAAAAAGGAAGCAAAAAAACCTTAAAACACTTGACAACCCCTATCTCGGGGTATTATCTTTGCGGTCACCTTGCGCGCGTCCCGCGTAGGGCGCGTGTACACGTAGGATGATTTATCAGGACTTTAAGCCTTGTCCCATTTGCGGAGCGTCAGGACAGATTCCCTATGCAAACTGTACTGACTTTACGGTAAGCAAAGAGTCATACACTCTTATGCGCTGTCCGTCATGCGGTGTTGTCTATACGCTTGATCCTCCGTCTGAAGATGAGATGGACCGCTATGACAAGGTCAACCTGAAACTCAAACTGGGCGATTCGCCTTCCGGACTGATAGGACGTCTTTACTATCGCGTCCGCACCCGCATGCTCCGGAAAAAAGCCAGGATCGTAGAGTCACAGGCATACCGTACGGGCGGCTCGCTGCTCAATTACGGTGCCAAGACCGGTTTCTTCTCATACAAGATGGAGAAACGCGGATGGAAGGTGACATCGGTCGAAAAATACCATGAGGAGAGGCTGTTCTCGCTTGAGATGTTCCATCACCGCATGATCGATGTGCCCGAGATGGATGCACTGCATGCCGGTACATTTGATGTGATCACGATGTGGCATGTATTTGAGCACTGCCACAACCCCAACCAACTCCTGGACAGATTCTACGAGTTGCTCCGTCCGGGAGGCATACTGGTCATGGCCTGCCCCAATATATGTTCGACCGATGCCATGTACTACGGACCCTACTGGGCTGCGTACGATGTACCCAGGCACCTGTGGCATTTCAACCCCGGTTCGCTGAGTGCATTGGCATACAAACACGGATTCACGCTCATGCATCATGAGAAGATGCCGTTTGACAGTTTCTACATTTCAATACTGTCCGAAAAGCATCTGCGTCACCGCATGCCGTTTATACGCGGTATGTATCACGGACTGCGCTCATGGTGGATTTCACTGACCAGGCGGGGCAGGAGCAGTTCGCTGGTTTATGTTTTCAGAAAGAGACAAGAAACAGAATAATATGGTCAAACAAAAGAAAAAGAGAAAGATAGACCTGCTGTTCATCACAGCATGCATCAGCACGTCTTTGGTTCTGCTGCTCATAGGTATAGTAGCCCTTCTGCTGCTCACGGCCAATGACCTGTCACGCCATCTCAAGCAGGAGATGACGGTCGAGGTTATCCTCAAGGAGAGCATTACCGATACCCAGCTCTCAACACTGCGCCGGGGCATTGAGGCTTCACCCTACTGCGCTGTGTGTTCGTACATATCCAAGGACGACGCCCTCAAGGATATGACCAAGGCCATGGGTACCGATCCCTCACAGTTCCTGGAGTACAACCCCTTCTACGCATCGCTGATTATCCGTCTGGAGGCCGATTACGCCAGCAACGACAGCATCAAGGTAATAGAGAAGAAGATTGCCGCCCAGGATGGTGTGCGTGAGGTTACATGGCAGAAAGACCTGCTGGACATCATCAACAGCAACATCCGCAAGGTTGCCGGCCTGCTGCTGATTCTGGCCATGATTCTCTCATTGGTATCGTTCACACTCATAAACAACACGATAAAACTCACCATCTACGCCCAGCGTTTCGTGCTCTACTCCATGAAACTGGTGGGCGCCAAATGGTCGTTCATACGCAAGCCTTTCATCAGCCGTAACCTGTGGATAGGGTTCACATCGGCCATACTCACATGCATCATCATCTGGTACGGACTCAAGATTGGCCTAAAGTATGAACCCTGGCTTATCATGCTGGCCGAACCAAGAATCATCATCCCCGTTTTTGCCGTGGTTACGCTCATAGGACTGCTTATTACAGGTATTTGCGCCCTGCACTCCGTTAACCGTTTCCTGCGCATGAAATCGGGAGAACTCCATTATGTATAACCAATCAATCCTGGAATGTATGGATAAGAAAAAATTCGCCTTTACCAAGACAAATTACATTCTGACGGCTGTCGGAATGGTCATTATCATCATCGGCCTTCTGCTGATGTTAGGTCCCAACTGCACCAACGATCATTTTGAACCCGATATCTTCAGCACCCGCCGTATCAAAGTGGCTCCCATAGTCACTCTGATAGGATTCGTGACAATCATAGGCGCCATTGCCTACAAACCCAGGGCCGATAAGGAGGACAAGGAGTAATGAACTGGTTGGAATCACTCTTGCTGGGACTGCTGCAGGGTCTTACCGAATATCTGCCCATAAGCAGCAGCGGACACCTGGCCATAGCCTCATCACTGTTTGGAATAGACGGTGAGCAGAACATGGCTTTTACGGTACTGGTACACGTGGCTACCGTACTCAGCACTCTGGTAATACTCTGGAAGGAGATTGTATGGATATTCCGTGACCTGTTCACCAGACAGTCATGGAAGAGTTACAGCGGTCTGAACGAAGGCACCCGATATGCCGTCAACATCATTATCTCAATGATTCCGGTGGGCATTGTAGGTGTGTTCTTCAAGGATAAGATAGAGGCCATATTCGGTTCGGGAACGACAGTTGTAGGCTGGTGTCTGCTTGTGACTGCAGCCCTGCTCACATTCTCGTACTACGCCAAGCCGCGTCAGAGGGAGAATATCTCCGGATGGCACGCATTCATCATAGGTATTGCCCAGGCCGTAGCAGTGCTTCCGGGCATATCACGCTCCGGATCAACCATTGCAACCGGTATCATGCTGGGTAACAAGAAGGAGCGTCTGGCTCAGTTCTCGTTCCTGATGGTGATACCTCCCATCCTGGGTGAGGCCCTGCTGGATATGAAGGATCTGATTGAGTCAGCCGGTACTGGTGCCACAGGGGCCGATGCCGGATTCGGCGTGCTGGCCATAGGCTTCATAGCAGCATTCCTTTCAGGCTGTGCCGCCTGCAAATGGATGATATCGATAGTACGCAAGGGCAAACTGATATGGTTCGGCGTCTATTGCGCTGTTGTAGGAGTTGTAACACTGCTGTTCCTTTAAGAGATGAATTTCCAGGAAGGAGTGATAATGGCGTTTGACAAGCCGTACCGATGGACATCGTTTGATGTGGTTGGTAAGGTAAGATGGCTGATTTGCCGCCGCCTCAAGGTCAAAAAACTCAAGGTGGGACATGCCGGCACATTGGATCCGTTGGCCACAGGTGTGCTGATAGTATGCACCGGAAGAGCCACCAAACGCATCGAGGAACTGCAGTCCGGTACCAAGGAGTACTATGCAACAATACGCCTGGGTGCCACCACTCCGTCGTACGACCTGGAAAAGCCAATTGACGCCACCTACCCCACGGAGCATATAACCCGTGAGATGGTAGAGCAGGTTCTGGAACGTTTCAAAGGAAAGATAGAGCAGGTTCCGCCCACCTTCTCGGCCTGTAAGGTAGACGGCAAGCGCGCCTACGAGATGGCCCGTAAAGGCAATGAGGTGGAACTCAAACCCAAGACCCTGGTCATTGACGAGATAGAACTGACTGAGTGCAACCTGCCGGACATTACCATCCGCGTGGTCTGCAGCAAGGGAACATACATAAGAGCTCTGGCCCGTGACATCGGCGAGGCATTGCAGAGCGGCGGACATCTGACAGCCCTGAGGAGAACCCGTGTGGGCCAGTACAAGGTTGAGGATTGCCTGAACCCCGAGAAGTTCAGCGAATGGTTGGATGCCGCAGAGATAGAGATGACAGAAAAAGAGTAAGAAAAACAAGTATAACAAAACTAGAAAAAGGGAATGAAACTATCACAATTCAAATTCAAACTCCCAGAGGACAGGATTGCACAGTATCCTGTAGAACACCGCGACGAATCAAGACTGATGGTCGTGCACAAGAAATCCGATGAAATTGAGCATGTATTGTTCAAGGACATCCTGAATTATTTTGATGAAAAGGACGTTTTCGTATTCAACGACACCCGCGTTTTCCCCGCCCGCATGTACGGCAACAAGGAGAAGACAGGTGCCTGCATTGAAGTTTTCCTGCTGCGTGAGCTGCGTGAGGAGAACCTGCTGTGGGATGTACAGGTGGATCCCGCCCGTAAGATCCGTATCGGTAACAAACTCTACTTTGGCGAGGACAATTCAATGGTGGCCGAGGTTATTGACAACACCACCTCACGCGGCCGGGTACTGCGTTTCCTCTATGACGGACCTCATGACGAATTCAAGAAAGCACTTTACGCATTGGGCGAGGCACCCATACCGACTTCTTACATGAAGCGTAAGGCCTGCGCATGGACTTATGACGAGGAGGGTAAGGCTGTTCCCAAGCCTATGTCCCAGAAAGAGCCCGGCGATTTCTGCGACGAGGAGAGTTTCCAGACCATATTCGCAACCAACGAGGGTGCCGTAACCGCTCCTACCGCCGGTCTGCACTTCAGCCGTGAACTCATGAAGCGCATGGAGATCAAGGGTATTGACCGTGCATTCATCACAATGCACTGCGGCCTGGGTAATTTCCGCGAGATAGACGTAGAGGACCTGACCAAGCACAAGATGGAGTCCGAGGAGATGTACGTGACCCAGGAGTGCACCGACATAGTAAACAACGCCAAGTTAGGCGGTCACAAGATATGCGCCATAGGCAACACCGTAAACCGCGCTCTTGAGACAGTAGTGGGAACCGACCACCTGATCAAGCCCTTTGACGGCTGGACCAACAAGTTCATATTCCCACCCTACACATTCAGCGTGGCAGACAGCATGGTAAGCAACTTCCAGTTGCCCGAATCCGTACAGCTCATGCTTACATGCGCATACGGCGGCTATGAGAAGGTCATGGCTGCATACAACCTGGCAGTCAAGGAGGGTTACCGCTTTGGTTGCTACGGTGACGCAATGCTGATTATAGACTGATAAGCCGATGGCCACACTGTACCTCTCACTTGGAACCAACCTGGGCGACAGGCAGAAGAATCTCACTTCAGCCATGGCGCTCATCGGCCGCGAGATAGGTACGGTCGTGTCTGCATCGGACGTAATGGAGACTGATCCGTGGGGATTTGAGAGCACAAACCGTTTCCTGAACATGGCGGCAAAGGTCCAGACAGACCTTCAACCCCTTGAGGTGCTGCACGCCACCCAGGAGATTGAGCGCAAGTTGGGACGCAGCCACAAAACGGTGGACGGCGAGTATCATGACCGGCTCATTGACATTGATATACTTCTGTATGACAATCTGGTCATGAACACACCCCAACTCACCATACCCCACCCGCTGATGTATGAGCGCGATTTCGTAATGAAACCGCTCCTGCAGATTGCACCGGAACTGAAAAAGTAGTTGACTATGGCTGACAACTATCTGGAGAAGCATTATGAGGACTATCTCAAGCGCAAGGCGGCTTGGGAAAAATCCCGCAAGCACAGTATCGTGCCCAAGCGTGGTGACTCTTTGGAGAAGCCTGACGATGAAGCATTATAGATAAATGACAGAAGTCAATCAACAGAGAATAGCCAAGAATACTCTCCTGCTGTATGTCAGGATGGTAATCGTAATGGTAGTGGGACTGTTCACATCCCGAGTCATAATCAATGCGCTCGGTCAGGAGCACTATGGCATTTACGAGGCTGTAGGAAGTATCGTACTGATGGTATCTTTCATAAGTTCCACCATGTCCGGTGCCTGCCAGCGCTACTATTCCTATGAGATGACAAAAGGAAGCATTGAAGAACTTAGAAAGGTCTTCAGTCTGAGCCTGACGGTATTCATGATACTGATTGCATTCATTGTCATTCTTGCCGAAACTGCCGGTGTCTGGTTCCTGATGCATAAGATGGATGTCTCAGGCAATTATCATGCAGCCAGAATAGTATTCCAGTTCAGTATTCTCTCTTTCTCACTGTATATGTTGAGAGTTCCGTATGAAGGCATGGTGGTGGCAAAGGAGAAGATGAAGGTGTTTGCCTACCTGAGCCTGTTTGAAGCGTTGGCCGCTTTCGGTATAGCCATTATGCTGGCACACGCAGACCCGGACAAAAACTACAGGATTGTCCTGTACGGAGGTCTTATGGCCGGAATACAGCTTATGACATTCCTGTTCTACTGGATTTATTGCCGATGCTTCTACCCTGAATGCAGGTTCAAGTTCACAATGGATAAGGCCAAGTTCCAGGAGATATTCGCATATGCAGGATGGAACATGATAGGTTCATGTGCCGGTGCATTTGAAAAGGCCGGTTTGAACCTTCTGTTGAACTCCATGTTCGGACCGCTTCTGAGTGCGGCAAGAGGTGTGGCCAATAAGGTTAACAGTACGGTCATCCAGTTGAACAACAATTTCTTCATGGCAGTAAGACCGCAGATATACAAATCATACGCTGCTGGCGAGATGAAGGATATGTACAAACTGGTATGCCAAAGCACAAGATTGTCATTCTTCCTGCTCATGGTGCTGATACTGCCCATTCTGCTTGAAATTGATTTTATATTGCCTATCTGGCTTATGGGACGAAACGTGCCCATAATGGCCAATATATTTACCAGACTCCTGATTCTGGAGGCCCTGCTCAACTGCTTTACGGAACCGTTGGCATCGGCCGCTCAGGCAACAGGCAATATCCGTGACTACAAGTTGGTGATAGGAGGAACATTCCTGCTTGTTCTTCCGCTTTCCTACATCGGACTCAAATATTTCAACATGCATCCTGCATCGGTATTCGTCATAGCCATCATCCTTACCGTGGTCAATCAGGTGCAGAGAGTATGGTTTGTCCGCAAACTTGTAAAACTGAATGTCATTTACTACTTCAAGAATGTTGTTTTGCCCATTATCGTGGTATCCGCCATCAGCGTGACATTATCGGTTCTGGCCAAGAACTGGATTTATTCCATGACATTCAGCGCAAGCTGGATAAGCAACATACTTGTGATTATTGTCAGCATGCTGACAGTATGCCTTTCATTCTATCTTTTCGGAATGTTCAAGACGGAACGTAAAGAGGCATGGGACATTATCCTGAATATTCTGAAAGCAAATGAGAAGAAATGATTATAGACCAAGACATACAGAATAAACTCAGGGAACAGTACAATCCGGATGGTTCTGACCTGCGTACTCTGCAACTCCATCTGCTGGACATACTGGTAGAGTTTGACCGCATTTGCAGAAAGTACGGAATAGACTATTGGCTGGACGGCGGAACACTGATTGGCGCCGCAAGACATGACGGATTCCTGCCCTGGGATGACGATATTGACGTCTGCATACTCCGAAAAGACAAAAAAAGACTGATTCGGGCCATGGAAAAAGAACTTCAGGCTCCGTTCAAATATGACAAGCAACCGTTCTTCTGGATGAAGATATCCAACGACAACGTCTCCGTAACCAGAGAAGTTCCGGTCAAGTCAGGAAAGATAGTTGTCAAGAAGGAAAACATCTGGCTGGACGTCTTCCTGATAATACACGGCATTCCCTCTTTCTCAAAGAAGGTCAGCGGTTTTTACGGACGTTGCTTCAGACGCAGATACAGGATAATCAATGACGGTAAACTCAACCATTTCATCGGGACCTGTCTCTATCCTGTCGCTTTATCCATAATATCCGTGGCCCGCATGTTCGGTAAATTGCTTCATCCCGACTCTGTCATTTACGACTACGGAACCGGCTACTATGCGGAAAGACGAAAGAGTGATATTTTCCCTGTAAGGGATATTGATTTTGAAGGACATAAATTCCTTGCACCTTGCGATACAGACAAATATCTTGAGCGCATACATGGTGACTGGAAAACCTTACCCGACAATATATTTGACCATTACATCAAAAGAATAGATTTTAACGAGAAAAAGGACACGATATGAGCAAGAATATAGCAGTGATTCTGGCAGGAGGAGTAGGTTCCCGTTCGGGACTGGGAACTCCCAAGCAGTTTTTCAAGGTTGCAGGCAAGACTGTAATCGAGCATACTGTCAATGTGTTCGACAACCATCATCTGATTGATGAGATTGCCATCGTTACCAATCCCCTCTACAACCGCGAGATTGAGGATATGGTATTGCGCAACAAATGGAAAAAGGTCAAGAAGATCCTGGCCGGCGGAAAGGAGAGATACGAATCCAGCCTGGCAGCCATCAATGCTTATGCCGATGACCCCGAGTGCAACCTCATATTCCATGATGCCGTACGTCCTCTCATCAGCAATGGAATCATTGACGGTATTGTTGAGGCTCTCAAGAAATACAATGCCATTGATGTGGCCGTTCCCGCAACAGACACCATCATACAGGTCGATGCCAAGGGCGAAGTAATTGAGAAAATCCCCGACCGCCGATTCCTGCGTCGCGGCCAGACTCCTCAGGCTTTCCGTCAGAGAGTAATCCGCAAGGCTTATGACATTGCTCTCAAGGATCCTGATTTCACCTCTTCTGATGACTGCGGTACCGTGGTCAAGTATCTGCCGGAGGAGAAGGTATATGTAGTTCCCGGTGAGGAGGCCAACATGAAACTCACCTACAAGGAGGATTCATATCTGCTTGACAAACTCTTCCAGTTGCGCTCCACCACAGTACGTGATGACGCTGATTTCACCGTACTGAAGGGAAAGGTTATCGTGGTGTTTGGCGGTAACTCCGGCATCGGTGCCGAGATCATCACAAAGGCACAGCAGTACGGAGCCAAGACATACTCTTTCTCACGCAGCACAACCGGTACTGACATCGCTGACCGCAAGGCCGTTGCAAAATGCCTTAAGGATGTCTGCTCAAAGGAGAATCACATTGATTACGTGGTTAACAGCGCCGCTATCCTGGTTCGTGAACCTCTGGTTACCATGGACCCCGATGTGCTGAGCACAATGATCCGCACCAACTATGACGGAATGGTGAACATAGCCATAGAGAGTTTCCCGTACCTCAAGGAGACCAAGGGACAGTTGCTGCTCTACACCTCAAGTTCATACACCCGCGGCAGGGCTCTCTACAGCATCTACTCATCAACCAAAGCTGCTGTGGTGAACTTCATGCAGGCCATATCCCAGGAGTGGGAGGCCGATGGCATACGCGTCAACGTGATGAACCCCGAGCGCACCAAGACACCCATGCGCGTACGCAACTTCGGCAATGAACCCGAGGGTACGCTGCTTGATGCCGCAAGTGTGGCCGATGCCTCACTCAAGACCCTGATATCGGACCTGACCGGTCAGGTATTTGATGTACGAATCAAAAAGAATGACTGATAAATGAAGTTCCTGGCGTACCTTATCTGTTATCTGATCTATCCGTTCTCGTTCCTGTTCCCACGCAGCAGGCGCAAGTACGTGTTTGGCAGTTACCGCGGCTCATTTGCCGATAACGCCAAATACCTGTTCATCTACTCTGTAGAGAACGCTGACAAGGATATCAGGTATATCTGGCTCTCCACTTCAAGAGCAACTGTCCGGAAGGTACGCAGTCTGGGACTGCCCGCTTACTGGGTTCTGGGACCCCGCGGCGTATGGCATGCCCTGACATCAAAGTACTGGTTCTTCAACTCATATACATCAGACATAATGTTCTGCCTGTCGGGCGGCGCGTGCTGCGTCAACCTCTGGCATGGCGTGGGCCTTAAAAGAACCGAATTCAACACCGTTTCCGGTCCATTGGCCGACCGCTACAGCAAAAAGAACAAGTACGATGTGTTCTGCCATCCCGAGTCGTTCCGCCGACCCGACTGGCTGCTTACATCGACCCCCTTCCAGACCTCAATGTTCGCCAAGGCGTTCCGTCTGCCTGAAAACAGATGTCTGGAACTGGGCTACCCCCGCAACTGGATCCTGAACACCGATGAAAAGGCCCGTATCCAATATGTTGACCGATATGAACCCGCTCAGACCCGTGAGTTCATAGAGAGCATCAGAGGTAAGTATGACAAGGTCTACGTTTACATGCCCACATGGCGTGATTCCCAGCGTACCGTCTTTACACAGAGCATGGATCTGGAAAGACTGAACGGCATACTGGCCGCAAAGAACTCTCTTCTGATTCTCAAGCCCCACGCCAACGTTATCCTGACCGATACACTGGGCTCGCTGTCAAACATAGTTCTGGCCGATCCCAAATCAGACATATACCCCATACTACCCTACGCCCACGTACTGATTACCGACTATTCATCGATACTTTACGACTGGCTGCTCATGGAGGGAAAGGATGTCATCCTGTACCTGTATGACTATAAGGAGTATGTACGGGAACGTGACTTCTACTACCCGTTTGATGAGAACGTGGCAGGCTGCAGGGCCGAGTCTTTTGATGAGTTGTGCTCATTGATTGAGTCCGGTCAGTACGCTATCAATCCCGATGAGCGCAAGCGCATCGTTGAGAAGTTCTGGGGCAAGACAGCGTCATATGACTCATCCCGGAAGATTCTGGACTTTATAAAAGACCAACGCAAATGATATCAGTAATTATCTGCACATATAACCGCGACAAGTATATCTACAATGTACTTAAGAGCCTGGCTCTGGGAACATTGGAGCACAGCGCCTATGAGATTATACTTGTAGACAACAACTGCACGGACAATACCCGCAGCGAGGTGGATCATTTCTGCAACGTATTCCCTCAGGTTACCCTGCGCTATTTCGTGGAGACAAACCAAGGCCTTTCACATGCCCGCAACCGCGGAATCCGTGAGTCCAAAGGTGATATTCTGGTCTATGTTGACGATGACGCCACGGTCAATCCGGACTACCTGAAGACCTATGCTGACTGGTTTACCGCTCACCCCGAGACCGATGCCGCCGGAGGTCCCATCATCCCCCATTACGAGACGGGGGCCGAGCCCAAGTGGATGACCTATTTCATTAAGCGTCTGCTTACCGGATATCTCTATTTCGGCGACAAGGCCAAACCGTTCCCGGGTGACAACTACCCCGGCGGAGGCAATGCCGCATACCGCGCAAGCGTCTTTGAGAAAGTGGGCCTTTACAACGTTCAGTTGGGCCGAAACGGAGACAGTCTGACCGGAGGTGAGGAGAAGGATATCTTTGACAAGATGAA
>JAEEGG010012438.1_pt1 | contig 18350 bp, 14 predicted proteins | sample 9134161 | NCBI WGS metagenome assembly JAEEGG01 (sample SAMN16246543, study PRJNA631951) | gut metagenome | biome: gut microbiome; feature: rumen; material: CR-attached | host: Bos | place: Iran: Karaj | collected 2018-10 | reverse complement strand
CGCCGAGGAAGGTAATAACGCCTGGTCGGACATCGACGCGGACCTCCAGCGCCGCAACGACCTGATCCCGAACCTGGTCTCGACCGTGAAAGGCTATGCCGCCCACGAGGAAGGCGTCTTCACCGGCATCGCCGACGCCCGCAGCAAGCTCGCCGGAGCCTCGACGCCCGCGGAAAAGGCAGAAGCCGACGCCGCCCTCACCGCCGGACTCGGCCGCCTGCTCGCCATCGCCGAGAACTATCCCGAACTGAAGGCCAACGAGAACTTCCTCCGCCTGCAGGACGAGCTCGCCGGAACGGAAAACCGCATCAAGGTCGCCCGCAAGCGCTACAACGACAGCGTGAAAGTCTACAACATGCGGATCCGCCAGTTCCCCGGCTCCATGTTCGCCGGCGAACTCGGTCTCGCGCCCCGCGACTATTTCGAGCCGCCGAAGGGGCACGACGCGGTGGTCAACGCGCCCAAAGTCGAATTCTAATGTGAATTTATCTCTCCCGGACAGACGATGTTCATCTGTCCGGGAATTTCTTATCAGCGGATTGATGTTTAACGGGCTTGAGCCCGTACAGGAATAAGAAGATGACGAAGAAAGCAAACGGTGCGGGTTTCTGGAATTCGGTGTTTCCGAACCAGCTCGGGAACCTTTGCTTTCTCGCTTTCTGGGTCGGCCTTGTGCTGCTCATCCTGCATGCCGGATTCGACCTGAACGTCTTCGACCCGAACTGCTTCAAATCCACCGACGCCCGCATCCCGGACCTCGGCACGCGCCGCGTGGTCGACGAGGCCGGCGTCCTGGATTCCGCCGAGATCGACACGCTGACCCGCCGGATCGATGCTTTCGAAGCCGCGTCCGGCGGCCAGATGGCGGTGCTGATCATCCGGTCGCTTTACGGCGACGCGGTCGAGGATTATGCCCTCGCCGTGGCCGAGAAGTGGCAGATCGGCTGGAAAGGCAAGGACAACGGCGTCCTGCTGCTCCTGGCAATGGACGATCACCGCAGCCGTCTCGAGATCGGCTACGGTCTGGAAGGCGTCATCAACGACGCCCGCGCGGGCGACATCCTCCGCGACATGGCGCCCTACATGAGGAAAGGCGAATACGCGAACGCGATCGACTTCGCCATCCGCAGCGTGGAGGCGTTCGTTCTGCACGAAAATGCCCCGGAAGCGCCCGAGGATGAACCGGAAGACGACGAAGAATACGTCAGCGTCCCCGACATCCCGAACGGGCCGCTGGACACGCTTCTGATGGTCCTGGGATTCCTGATCATGTTCGAAGTCCTCGGAACGATCCTCGCCGGCAGCATGATCTCCCCTGCCGTCAAAAAATCCGTCGGCCTCATCGCCATGATCTTTATCGGCAAGTTCCTCCTGGAAGTCTTCATCGCAGCGCTGAAAAGCGGTCTGCGCGGAGGAGGCGGCGGAAGCAGCGGAGGCGGCAGCAGCCGGAGCGGCGGAGGCGGCGGAAGTTTCGGCGGAGGCGGCGCATCCGGCAGATGGTAAAACGCTGTTTTCCATCGGCCAATATCACATAAAAAACTACATCGAAAAGATGCTAACAAATAGGACAGAATGAGTTAAGCGAAAGGAACCAGCCAGAAGAAAAACGAATTATCTCCGCGGTTTATTTCAAGCCGGACTGGATTTTTGGAAAAACCGTGCTATGTTAAGTGATTGAATTGTTTCGTGTGTGAAACGAGTTCAGTATCATCCCGTAAAAAATCAAAACGGAACTATCACAGAAAGGAATGCCGTTATGAATGAGAAAAACGATTCGAAACTGATCCGGATCGGGATTTTCTACGATGGGAACTACTTCTATCACGTCAGCAACTACTATTACCACGGGCACCAGCGCAGAAGCCGCATCAGCGTCCCGGGTCTTCACAGCCTCATCCGCACCATGGTCGCGGAGCGCGAACACGTCAGCGAAAACTTATGCCGGATCGTGGATAGCCATTATTTCCGCGGCCGCCTGACCGCAGCCGAGGCCAATTTACGCCATTTGTTATTCTCCGAACGCAATTTCGACGACGTCCTCACGCGGGAAGGCGTGGTGGCGCATTTCCTCCCTGTCAGCCACGGCTCCGAAAAGGGCGCGAACATATCCCTCGCGCTGGAAGCCTATGAGCAGATGGTCCACATCGGATTCGACGTCGTGGTCCTCGTCGCCTGCGACGGCGACTACGTCCCGCTGGTCCGCAAGCTCAATTCCCTCGGCGCCCGCGTCATGGTGATCGGCTGGGAATACTCCTACGAGGACGACAACGGCGGCCGCCGCCAGACCATGACCTCCGGCCGACTGATGGCCGAAGCCACTTACGGCATCTGGATGCAGGACGTCATCGAAAAGCAGCTTTATCCTCAGGACAAGATCGACGCGCTCTTCGTCTCCGGCGGCTCGGGCTATTCCCCGTCCGACGGCGGCGACCAGGAAGACTACGAAGAAGAGGAGGAAGAGGATTTCGAGGAACGCGACGGAATCGCTCCCGAACGCCGTCTCGGTATCGTGGTCCAGCTGAAGAGCGGGTACGGGTTCATCACGCCGGAAAGGGGCGACCACGATTTCTTCTTCCTCTGGGAAGACCTCGAAAACTGCTCGTTCGACGAATTGCGAATCGGCGAAAAGGTCGAGTTCGAGGTCGGCACCAACGACCGCGGCGAATGCGCCCGGAAAGTCCTCTGGCTCGATCCCGACGGAAACCCCTACAGTTCCAGCAACAACAGCGAAGAACCGCAGGAGGATGACGCAGAAATCGACGGCAACCGCTAAACAGCCGCCGGACATCCCGTTTCAAATGAACAGAAACTTCTTCATCAGCCGGAACGCGCGGGAAAGGATTTGCGCGGACGGAATCAACCGGACAGAAAAGCCAACATGAAATCGCCAGCCGAAAGCATCATCCGATGCGGTGACATGGTCCTCCAGCTCAAGGAGGAGGCCGTTTCCCTCGTTTCGTTTCTGGGCGACACGACCGCGGCCATGTGGGAAGGCATCCGCCACCCGAAACGCCTCCGCTGGAAGGATTTCCTGTTCTATATGAACACCTGCGGCCCGGACGGCCTGCCGATCACGATCATGATCAGCGCGCTGATGGGCGTGGTGCTGGCGTATCAGGCCGAGGTGCAGTCGCACAAGTACGGCGCGGACAATTTCCTGCCCATGGTCATCGGCTGCACCATCCTGCGCGAGCTCGGCCCCCTGATGGTCGCCATCGTCGCGACCGGCCGCAGCGGATCCGCCTTCGCCGCCGAGATCGGCACCATGAAGATCTCGGAGGAGCTGGACGCCCTCCGCACCATGGGCATCCGGCCCGCGCGGTTCCTGGTAGTACCGAAGATGTGGGCGATGCTCCTCATGCTGCCGCTCCTGACCGCCATCGGCGACTTCGTGGGCTGCGCGGGCGGCTACATGGTGATGAAGACCGAACTCGGGATGCCGCTGGACGTCTTTTTCCGCCTGACCCGGCAGGGCGTCGCGGTCAAATATTTCATCGAAGGCATCCTGAAGAGCGTCGTCTTCGCCTACATCATCACCGCGACGGGCTGCTGGCGCGGATTCCGCACGGGCAGCGACGCCATCGCGGTCGGACGTTCCACGACCTCCGCGGTCGTGACCAGCATCCTCTTCATCGTGCTGGCGGACGCCTTCCTCGCGAAACTTTTCACCGTGTTCTACGGCTGGGGAGGCTGATCCATGACGGACTCCGACATCAGAACGCCGGGAAAAGGCACACCCGCCATCGAGGTCCGTGACCTCGCCATCGGGTACGGCTCGCGCGTCGTGCTCGAGAACCTGAACTTCCGCATCGAACCGGGGCAGATCGTGACCATCCTCGGCGGATCCGGCTGCGGCAAGAGCACCCTGCTGAAGCACATCATCGGCCTCTACAAGCCGCTGCGCGGCGACATCCTCATCAACGGCCGCAGCATCGTGAACGCAAACGAGGCGGAAAAACGCTCCATCATGTCCGAATTCGGCGTGGCGTACCAGGGCGGCGCGCTCTTCCGCTCCCTGAACCTTGCCGAAAACATCGCGCTCCCCATGGAGGAGCTGACGAACTGGAAAAAAGACGAGATCAGACGCCGCGTCTCCGAAAAGCTCGCGCTCGTCCACCTCGACGGATTCGAATCCTACATGCCCTCCGATCTCTCCGGCGGCATGATCAAGCGCGCCGCGTTTGCGCGCGCCCTGGCGCTCGACCCGAAGCTGCTCTTCTTCGACGAACCGTCCGCCGGGCTCGACCCGCTGACCTCCGATATGCTCGACAAGGTGATCCTGGAGATCCGCGAGAAGACCAACGCCACGATCATGATGGTCACGCACGAACTCCCGAGCATCTTCCGCGTGTCCGACCGCGTGATCATGCTCTCCGCGGAAAAGAAAGGCGTCGTGGACGACGGCTCGCCCGCTCACCTCCGCGACCACAGCATCGACGAATACGTCCGCACGTTCCTCTCGCGCGGCGGCACATACAGAAGCAACGACGGATGCCCCGGAGCGGAACCATGACCGCCGGCCGCATCCCTGCCATTTTCAACAAGGAACCCGCATCATGAACGACAACAGTAAATTCAAGCTCGGATTGTTCATCATCATCGCAGTCGCCGTCTTTTTCGCCGGACTGGTGATCCTCGGATCGCTGGACAGCTTCAAGGAGAAGGCGCACATCACCACGCTCGTCACCGAATCGGTGCAGGGGCTCTCGGTCGGGTCCTCCGTGAAATACCAGGGCGTGCCCATCGGCAGCGTCCGCGAGATCATGATCTACCCCAGCGGCAACGTGATCCGGATCGAGATGGAGATCAACCTTTCCAAGTTCAAGATGCAGGAAGATGACGGCGACACGGTCTCGGTCTCGGTCGAGGAGTTCAACAGCGGCATCGAAAAGGCCGTGAAGGAAGGCCTCCGCTGCCGTCTGGAGCTGGAAGGCATCACCGGCGGCAAATATATTGAAATGCAGTTCGACAAGGACGCCGTGCCGCCGACGTTCACTGCCGAACAGTTCGCGCTCGACTGCCCCTACGTCCCCAGCCTGCCATCCCTCATCAGCGACCTTCGCGGCAGCATCACGTCCATCCTCGCCAAGCTCGATAGCATCGACTACAAGGGCATCAGCGACAAGGCAAACGCCACGCTGGCGGCCATCAATGAAAGCAGCATCCCGAAACTCGACGCCACGCTTGACAGCGTGAACGCTCTGGTCTCGTCCGTCGAGGAAAACCTCATCCCGTCCGCGCAAAAGAGCATCGAAAACCTCGACAAGCTCACCGGCTCCGAGATCCGCGAACGCATCGAAACCCTCACGGAAAACGCAAACATCGCCGCCACCGCCGTCGAATCCCTCGCGAAGAGCGTCGAAAGCGAGATCAAGGCGATCGAATTCGCCCAGATCGGCGACAATCTGCGCACCTTCCTCGCCACCGCCATCCGCACCAGCAAGACCCTCGACGAAACACTCTTTAACCTCAACAGCGGCGTCGACGCCCTCATCGAGCTCATCCAGTACATCGACAGCGATCCTTCCGCCCTCATCCAGGGCAAGAAGAAAAACAGGATCGACGAAAAATAAACGCTTCAACAGACCTTTTTTTTCAACCGGAGAACCATCATGAACGCTCTGATTCTGAACGGCAGCCCCCGCAAGAACGGCAACACCTCCCACGCCCTGCGCGCGATCGAGGACGGCCTGAAGCGGAACCACACCGTCGAATCCCTGAACGTCTACGACTTCACGTTCCGTCCCTGCCGCAACTGCGACGCCTGCAAACGCAACGGCGGCAACTGCATCCAGGCGGACGACACGGTCAAGATCATCAACAAGGTCACCGACGCCGACCTCATCATCTTCGGGTCGCCCGTCTACTGGTGGGGCATCTCCGCCCAGCTGAAGGACGTCGTCGACAAGTTCTATTCGCGCGACGACGCATCCGCGCCCACCCTGCGCACGAAGAAGAAGATCGGCATCGTGGCATGCGGCGCGGATTCGCTCGCCAATCCCGAGTACAAGCTCATTTCCGACCAGTTCCACTGCATCGCGGAGTTCCTCGGCTGGGAAGTCGTCCTGGACGAATCCATCTGTGCCGCGGCCGCCGACGACCTGGCGAAGGATGCCGCGCGTCTTGCCGAGCTCACGGAAACCGCCGCCAAGCTCTGAAACTACTTCTCCTCAAAAAAAACACCGCCGGATTTCACCTCGAAGTCCGGCGGCTTTTTTTGGGGTGCACACGTGCCGCCACGAAGTGCGGCATATGGTCAGCCGCGATTAAGTGGCTTTTCTGCGGGTGGCGAACTGGTCGGCGGTCACTGCCACGATGATGATGAGACCGATCACGACGAGCTGGACGTTCGTGGAGATGTCGAGCAGGGTCAGGCCGTTGCGGAGGAAGCTGATGAGCAGTGTGCCGATGACGGTGCCGAGCATGGTGCCGCGTCCGCCGGAGGGTGCGCAGCCGCCGATGATGCAGGCGGCGATGATGTCGAGTTCCAGCGAGATGCCGGCGGTGGGCTGCGCCGTGCTCGCGCGGGCGACGGTGATCATGGAGGCAAGGCCGACGAGTGCGCCAGTGAGCGTGTAGATCCAGACGATCGTCTTGTTCACGTTGACGCCGGCATGGAACGCGGTCTGGACGTTGGAGCCGATGGCGTAGGTGTAGCGGCCGAACCGGGTGCGCTTCAGCAGGAATCCGGCGGCTAACATGACAATGACGAGCAGGATCACGGAGGACGGGATGCCCGCGACGCGACCGGTGTCAAGCCAGCTGTAGTCGGAGACGGCGAACGGCTTGCCCGCGTTCATGATGTAGGAAATGCCGCGGAAGATGCTCATGGTGCCGAGGGTAACGATGAACGGCGCGAGCTTCAATTTCGTGATAAGCATGCCGTTTGCGAAGCCGCAGACCGCGCCCGCCAGGACGCACACGAGCGTGCCGGCGATCATCGCGCGGAGCGTCAGGTGGATATAGCTGCCCGTGGAGATGTCGGCCCAGGTCCCGCCGGAGAAGTACAGCATGGACGCCGCGCCAATCATGCCGCACATGGCGAGCATGGAGCCGACGGACAGGTCGATGCCGCCGGTGATGATGATATAGGTCATGCCGGCCGCCATGATGCCGTTGATGGAGGAACGGCAGAGGACGTTGATGAGGTTTTTCGCAGTGAGGAAGTTGTCCGGCTCCAGGAAGGTGCAGAGTGAGAAAATGAAAATGAGGGAGCAGAAGGGAAGCAGTTGTTTGGTGAAGCGGTTCATAATATGTCAATACTCCTAATTTGGACAGGTCAGCAGACGGCGAAGTGCATGACTTCTTCCTGCGTTGTTTTTGCGGTTTCGAGCTGGGCGGCGAGGCGTTTCCTGCGGAACACGAGCAGGCGGTCGCAGATGCCGAAGAGTTCGGGGAGCTCGGACGAGATCACGAGGACGCCCTTGCCGGCGGCCGCGAGCTCGTTGATGAGCGTGTAGATCTCCTTTTTCGCGCCGACGTCGATGCCGCGCGTGGGCTCGTCGAAGATGATGAAGTCCGGGTTGGCGAGAAGCCAGCGCGCCACGAGGAGCTTCTGCTGGTTGCCGCCGGAAAGCGAACTGGCCTCGTCGTATGGCGACGCCCATTTCATCTTGACTTTTTCGCCGTATTCCGTCATCAGGCTGCGTTCCTTTCCGAAGTCCAGGAACCATTCCATGCCGGTGGCCGCGTAGTTCGGGAGCATGATGTTGTCGCGGCACGGCAGGCCGACGCAGAGGCCGCAGCGCTTGCGGTCCTCCGGCAGATAGGCGATGCGCCCGTCGATGGCGTCCGCGGGCGTCTTGATGTGCAGTTCTTTTCCGTTCAGGAAGATCTGTCCCGCCGTGAGCGGCTGGAGCCCGAAGATCGCACGCGCCGTTTCCGTACGGCCCGCGCCGACCAGTCCCGCCATGCCGACGACTTCGCCGCGGCGGACCTGGAACGAGATATCCTCGATGCCTTCGTCCGAAGCCAGGCCCTTCGCCTCGAAGCAGACGTCGCCGATCGCGACGCTGCGCGGCGGATAGAAGTCGGAGAGCTCGCGACCGACCATCTCATGCACGATGCGCTGGACCGTGTAGTCGCCGATGGGGCCGGAGGAGACGACCGCGCCGTCGCGCAGGATGCTGATGTCGTCGGCCAGGTCCATGACCTCTTCCAGTCGGTGCGAGATGTAGATGATCGTGAGGCCGCGTTTGCGGAGGTCCTTCACGATGGCGAAGAGCTGGTCGGCCTCCTTCTCGGAGAGCGAGGAGGTCGGCTCGTCCATCACGATGATCTTCGCGTTGCGCTCCAATGCCTTCAGCAGCTCGACGATCTGGCAGTCGCCGGTCGACAGCGTGCTGATGAGCGCATCCGGGTCGAGGTCGAAGTTGTTTTCCCTGATGATCCGAAGCGAGCGTTCCCGCATGGCTTTGGAATCCATGCAGCCGTGCTTCATGATCTCGCGGCCGAGGAAGATGTTGTCCGCCACGGTCAGGTCGCCCGCCAGGTCGAGTTCCTGATAGAGCATGGAGATGCCGCGGTCGAGGGAATCCTTCGGGGACGTGAGCTCGACTCTTTCGCCGAAGAGCTCGATGTAGCCGGAATCCGGGGCATGAATGCCGGAAAGCACCTTCATGAGCGTGGATTTTCCGGCGCCGTTTTCGCCGCAGAGCGCGTGGACGGTGCCCGGACGCGCCGAGAAGTTGACGCCGGAGAGGGCGGTCACCGGGCCGAACGTCTTGACGATGTCGTGCATCGCCATGGAGTAAGTTTGATTGGAGTTTTCAGCCATGATCAGAGCCCCAGGGCGGAGGGGAATTCCGCTTTCATCTTTTCGAGGTTGGTCTTGTCGACGATCATGCTGGGGATCGGCTTGAGCTTTTCGACCTTCTTGCCGTCCAGGAGCTCGACGGCGATCTTCACGCCGGAGTAGCCGATCTCGTAGGGGTTCTGCACGATGAGCGAATCGACTTCGCCGCGTTCGATGCCTTCCAGCAGGACCGGGTCGGAGTCGAAGCCGACGAACTTGACCTTGCCGGCGAGCCCCTGCGTCTGAAGCGCCTTGTACGCACCCACGGACACCGGCTGGTTGACCGCGAACACGCCGTCCGTTTCGCTGTGCTTGGTGAGCATGTCGACCGTCTTCTGGCGGGCGTCTTCGACGGTCCCCAGCGTGTACTGCTCGGCGATGAGCGTGATGCCGGGGAATTCCTTCGCGAGCGTTTCCTTGAAGCCCTTGGCCCGGTCGTCGGTGGAGGCGGAGTTCTGGATGAAGCACGTGAGGATGACTTTGCCGTGACCGTTCAGGGCCGCACCGAGGCGTCTGGCTGCATCCGCGCCGCCCGCGACGTTGTCCGTGGCCGCGAAGGAATCGTACTTGTCGGTTTCGATGCTGGAGTCGATGATCACGACCGGGATGCCGGACGCCTTTGCTTTTTCGACCGGGCGGACCAGCGCCTTGGAGTCGTTCGGGCCGAGCACAAGCGCGACCGCGCCGCGGGTGAGGGAATCCTCGACCGACTGGATCTGCTTTTCACGGTCGTTTTCCTGTTCGGGGCCGTTCCAGCTGATCTTGTAGCCTTCCTCTTCGCCGGCGGTCTCCGCGCCCTTGCGGACCACTTCCCACCACATGGAGGCGGTGCCCTTCGGGATGACGGCGATGGTCTTGCCGGTCTGCTGCTTCTTCGCCGCCGCCGGTTTCCCGGACGTGAGGCCAAGTGCGGCGGGGAATTTCACTTTCATCTCGTCGAGGTTGGACTTGTCGACGATCATGCTGGGGATCGGCTTGAGCTTCTCGACCTTCTTCCCCTGCAGGATCGCGACCGCGGTCTTCACGCCGGAGTAGCCGATCTCGAACGGGTTCTGGACGATGAGCGAATCGACTTCGCCGCGTTCGATGCCTTCCAGCAGGACCGGGTCGGAGTCGAAGCCGACGAACTTGACCTTGCCGGCGAGCCCCTGCGTCTGAAGCGCCTTGTACGCACCCACGGACACCGGCTGGTTGACCGCGAACACGCCGTCCGTTTCGCTGTGCTTGGTGAGCATGTCGACCGTTTTCTGGCGGGCGTCCTCGACGGTCCCCAGCGTGTACTGTTCGGCGATGAGCTCGATGCCGGGGAATTCCTTCGCCAGCGTTTCCTTGAAGCCTTTCGCGCGGTCGTCGGTGGAGGCGGAGTTCTGGATGAAGCACGTGAGGATGACCTTGCCGTGACCGTTCAGAGCTGCGCCGAGGCGTCTTGCGGCATCCGCGCCGCCCGCCACATTGTCCGTGGCGGCGAAGGAGTCGTAGTTGTCGGTCTCGATGCTGGAGTCGATGATCACGACCGGGATGCCGGATCCCTTTGCCTTTTCGACCGGGCGGACCAGCGCCTTCGAATCGTTCGGGCCGAGCACGAGCGCCTTGATGCCGTGCGTGAGCGCGTCTTCGACCGACTGGATCTGCTTTTCACGGTCGTTTTCCTGTTCCGGGCCGTTCCAGCTGATGCTGTAGCCTTCCTCCTTGCCGGCCTGTTCCGCGCCGCTGCGGACGACTTCCCACCACATGGAGGCGGTGCCTTTCGGGATGACGGCGATGATGTTGCCGGACTGGTTTTTCCCGGACGTCATGTGCTGGATTTTTTTGATGACGCCGAGCGTAAACAGCACCGCCGAGACGGCGAGGATCAGAATGACCGCGATGTTGTTCTTTTTCATGTGGGGAGGGACTCCTGTTTGCGTGTTATTTTTATGGTAAAAAAATGTATCGGAAACGATGCGGATTTCCGTAAATGAAACACTATACCTTTATTCAAGAAAAAAATCAAGCCTCTCCCGTGAAAAAAAGCCGAATTAACGTAAGATTAACGCGGACACTCCCGCCGCCGCCCCACGAATTCATCCGGTTTGAAACGTTATACGCGCCGGCATCGGGACGCGTGGCGTAAAGGCTGCATTTTTTCGGACAAACACTGGGCGCCGAGCAGAGAAACACTTGAAAAATGAGAGATTTAGTGTATATTATATGTTCAAACTTTTTCCGGCACTTTCCTTTTCAAGCTTTTCCTCTTTTTTTCCGATGTCGTCCGCACAACAGCAATCCGCCACTCCCGCGAAACGCCGCGGCCCGATGTCTTCCCTGAAGCGTCTCGCCGGACTGATCCGCGGCCGGAAGGGCGAAAACAATACCTACACGAAGGGCCCGATCGCCGGCACGATGCTGCGCACCGCGCTGGTGATGCTGCCCGGCACGCTGACGATCAGCGGGTACAACCTGGTCGACGCGTATTTCGTGGGGCAGCTGAACGGCGATGCTCCGATGGCCGCCATCGGCCTGACCGCGCCGCTCGTGATGATCTGCGGGTGCTTCTTCCACGGGCTTTCCGCCGGCGTGATGACCACGACGGCGCAGTCGCTCGGCGGCAACAAACGCTGGCGCGCGGAACAGCTCGTGAGCACGGGCCTTTTCCTGATCACGCTCGTCTCCCTGTCGTTCGCCATCATCGGCCCGCTCGTCACGCGTGCCGTGTACCGCAGCGTGATGCACGCTTCGCCCGAGGCGACGCGACTTGCCACGTCCTACATGGACATCTGGTTCTGGGCATGCGTGACCTCCGCGCTCGGCATGAGCGGGAACGGCCTGCTCGTGACCGCCAACGATTCGAAGATGGCGAGCGCCACGATGGTGCTCGGCCTGGCGTCCAACGCGCTCCTCGACCCGGTGTTCATGTTCAAAAAGGAAGTCTGCGGCATTCCGCTCGGGTTCGGGCTGGGCGTCGTTGGCGCGGCGTGGGCGACCGTGATGGCGCAGATCATCGGCACGACCCCGGTGCTGGGGATCCTCTGGAGAAAACACCATCTGATCCGGTTCCGCATCATCCGGTTCCCGAAACTGACGAGCCTGTGGAAACGCATCATCTCGTTCGCGATCCCGGCATGCCTCGGTTCGCTGATGCTGCCGATCGGGCAGTTCATCATGACGTGGATCACGTCGCATTTCGGCGACGTGGTGATCGGCGCGATCACGGCGGCGCAGCGCGTCCAGGTGATCGCGTTCTTCTTCCCGATGTCGCTCGGCGTGTCCCTGATGCCGATGATCGGGCAGAACTACGGCGCGCGCCTCTACAGCCGCATCAACGGCTGCCGCCGCTTCGCCATGCGCTTCGCGTTCTTCTACCTGATGACCATGTCGGTGCTGTTCTTCCTTTTCGCGCCGCAGATCGCCGCCAAGTTCCTGTCCGACGTGGACAAGGTCGAAATGCGCGCCGTCATGGAGTTTGCGCTGCGCATCCTGCCGTGGGGATTCGCGTTCCTGGAAATCCACCGCTTCTCCGGGTTCTTCTTCACCGGATGCGGCCGCCCGCTTGCGGCAGCCCTGCTGAACGTCATGCGCATCCTCGGGTTCCTGGTGCCGCTTTCGCTGCTGGTCCTGCTCTTCTTCAAGCTCACGGGCAACGAAAGCACCTCTCTGACGCTGCTTCTCTCCACGCAGATGGGCTCCGACGTGCTGGCGGGCACGATCGCGCTGATCCTGGCACGCCGCCTCACCCGGCGCTTCCCTGCCGACGGCGTAGCGGAAGAGATCCCGCCGCCGCACAAATTCCGCCTGTTTTCGAAACGTGCCTGAGGCGCACGTTTCCGCCCCTGCCTTTCCCGGTCGTCCGGCTTTCATCCGCACAGCCCCTCTGCCCTCCGTTTCCGCCCATTTGCCGTCCTTCTCCGGCCGGTCCGCGCCGACTTTCCGCATCTTCCGGCGCATTCAGGTCAAAAAGACTTCGTTTTTTTGTAAAAACGATTTGAAAGTCCGGGCATAAGGCATTAGATTATTGTGAGACGGTTTTTATCGATGACACGAGGCACACTCATGAAACGATTTCAGACATTTCTGATCCTTCTGGCCCTGACGGCCGGATTTTTCGCGCATGCGGACGACGCGGCGCCGCAGCCCGCGCAGACGCAGTCCCCGCAGCAACTGCCCGAGATCCGGCTGGACGACGACGCCTGCAAGGAAATGATCACATTCCTGTACGGGCTCTCGCTGCTCCGGACGCACTACGTGGACGGCAGCAAGACGAGCTACCGCGACATGTTCCGCTCCGCGCTCCGCGGCGTGATGCAGGACCTCGACCGGTTCAGCAACTTCGAGACGCCGCAGTCGTACGAGGAGACGCAGAAGGATTTCTCCGCGCAGTTCGGCGGCATCGGCGTCACGCTCTCCACGAAAAACGGCCTGCTGGAGGTCGTCAGCGTGACCGAGGACGGACCCGCCGACAAGGCCGGGATCAAGGCCGGCGACGTGATCGTGAAGATCGACGGCAAAGACCTGAACAAGCTCAAGCTCTCCGACTGCATCGGCATGCTCCGCGGCGACATCGGCACCACGGTCGAGCTCGCCGTCCGCCGGGCTGGCGTGAAGGACGAACTCTCCATGCACGTGGTCCGCGGCACCGTGGAAGTCCCGAGCGTGGTCGGCGCACACATCATCCCGGACAGCGGCGGCATCGGCTATCTCCGCATCCTCCAGTTCGCACAGGACACCCCCGGCCGCCTCGACACGGCGCTCTCCAAGCTTTCCGCCGAGGGCATGACCTCGCTCATCATCGACCTCCGGAACAACCCGGGCGGCATCGTGGACAGCGCGGTCGCCGTGTGCAGCCGGTTCGTGAAGGAGGACCAGACGCTTGTCACGCTCGAATGGCGCGACCCCTCCAAGAACCAGACCTACAAGACCGTAAACTGCATGAAATACTACAATCTGCCGCTGATCCTGCTCGTGAACGGCAATTCCGCGAGCGCATCCGAGCTCTCCGCCTCCGCCCTGCGCGACATGAAGCGCGTGGTCGTGCTCGGCGAAAAGACATTCGGCAAAGGATCCGCGCAGAACATCATGCCGATCGGCGACCTGGGCGCGCTCCGCATCACCGTGGCGCACTACTTCACGCCCTCGCACACGCCCATCCACGGCAAAGGCCTCCAGCCCGACATCACCGTCGAGATCCCGCCCCAGAAAGCGCAGGCGTTCTACGCCCAGCTGAACGACTATCCCGGCGTGATCGACCCCGGCGTCGCCGACAGCGTCCGCGACGTCCAGCTGGAACGCGCCGTGGAAATCCTCCGCAGCGCCTCGGTCCTGGAATCCGTGAAGGGTTCCGCCCCCGCAACCGACAACAATTCCAACGCAAGGAAATGATCTCATGACACTCTGCCGCCGCATCCTCCTTTTCCTCGCCGCAGCCTTCTTCCTCACCGGCTGCGCGCACAAAATGATCGTGTCCGAGGTGCTTCAGTCGCCGGAACAGGCCCCGATCTATACCCGCTACAATCTCTGGTACACGAACCCGGAGAAGATGGACACCCTGAACATGCTCAGGGCCGACGGCGACATCCTCCCGTTCGGCACCGAGGTCGACATCACCTCCGCCACCGACCGCGAGATCTGTTTCACCGCGGTCGGAACCGGGAAAAAATTCCGCATCAAGTTCTCCGACGAATACCGCATGATGTCCGCCGAGGACTACCTGCGCGAGCTGTTCTCCACGAAGAGCGAATCCGACCTCACCGTCGGCATCCACCCGCTCACGGTCGAGAAGCTGAAGGCCGGCATCGTGGAAAAGGGCATGACCCGGCAGGAAGTCGAGCTCGCGTTCGGCCCGCCGTGCGCCTTCCGCACCCCGTCGCCGCGCCTTGACACCTGGTGCTACTGGACGGAGTACCTGGTCGGCAAGCGCATCATCTTCACCAGAGACGTCGTCTCGGACATCCTCGTCCTTTAACATTTTCGGAGCAGCACAGCATGAAAAAGTCAGACAGAATCGCAGTCATCGGCGCCGGCAAAATGGCGACCGCGATCACCGTTTCCCTCGTTTCCAATGGCGTCCCCGCCGCCTCCATCCTCGCATACGACGTGAGCCCCGCCGCGGCGGAGAAGTTCACCGCCGCCACCGGCTGCAAGACCGCAAAGACGCTCGCCGACGCCCTGAAGGACGCTTCGACCGTCCTGCTCGCCGTAAAGCCGCAGGTCGCACCGGTCGCGCTCAAGGAGGCCGGGTCCGCGCTCAAAGGCAAGCTCCTGGTCTCCATCGTGGCGGGGCTGAAGCTCGAATCCCTCGCCAGGCTCGCCGCCACGGACCGCATCGTCCGCGTGATGCCGAATACGCCCGCGCTCGTCCAGCAGGGCATGACCTGCTTCACGCTTTCGCCGAAAGCCACCGCGGCCGACCGCGCCTGCGCCGAAAAGATCCTGTCCAGCTTCGGGCTCGTCCGCGAAGTCCCGGAGGCTCTGCTTGACGCCGTCACCGGCCTGAGCGGCAGCGGCCCCGCGTTCGTGATGGAGTTCATCCTCGGCCTCGCCGAAGGCGGCGTCTACTGCGGCCTCCCGCGCGACCTCGCCGTCGAATCCGCCATCCAGACCGTGCTCGGCACAGCGGAGATGTGCAAGCGCGCCCCGCAGGCGATCTCCGCGCTCCGCAACGCCGTCATCACGCCGAACGGCACCACGGCGCGCGGCATCCACGTGCTCGACGTCGCCGGATTCCGCGGCATCGTGGAAAACTGCGTGATCGCGGCGGCGGAACGTTCCGCCGAGCTCGGAAAAAAGTAAGGCTTTGGTAAAAAGCAACAGTACAGTTTTCAAAACAAACCACCCTTTTCGAGGGGAGACAAGGAGGTTTTCATGATCATTGCAGGCATCAACGAGTTTGTGAACGGAGGCGGCATCATGTCCGTCTACTGGGGATTCGCCATCGGCGGGTCCGTCATCTTCGCCATCACCGCCATCGCGGCGCTCTTCGGAATGGGCGGCGCGGAATCCGCCGACGTCGACGTCGACATGGACGGCGAGATCGACATCGTCCACCCCGATTCCGGCATTTTCGACTTCAAACTGATCTCGTTCCGGTCCATCCTGGCGTTCATCGCCATGTTCGGCTGGGGCGGCGTCGTGTTCGGCGACCGCGGCTGGGTCGGCCTTGCCGTCGCCGTCGGGTGCGGCCTCGTGACCATGGCGATCACCGCCTACCTCATCATGTCCATCCTGAAGCTTCAGCAGAACGGCACCCGCGCGAACGCCTCGCTCGTCGGCAAGAAGGGCACCGTGTACCTCGCCATTCCGGCGGGCGGACGCGGCAAAGTCGTGCTCGACCTCGGCGACTCCACGCGCGAGATCACGGCGCGTTCGGACGTCGCGCTTGCCAAAGGCGACCCCGTGGTCACGACCGGCCTTGAAGCCGAGATCTTCACGGTGAAGCCGATCTGACCCTCCTCATTTCCCGGTCATTTCCTTTTTCCGCTCCTCCGGCACCCGTTCGGAGGAGCGTTCTTTATCCCCGTCTTTTCTCCGGTCGAAGCGTCTTTTTAAAGAATTATGGATTTTCTTTCTTTCCGCCGCCTTGACAAGCCCGCATAATGATGCTATATTAGAGGCCATTCGGAGCCATTTTTTTGTACGTACTAAACACAATATGGAAAACTCATGAGCCAAAATCCAAACAACAGAAACTCCCTTCTGCTGTGTTTCCAGGAAATCATCAAGATGATGCCCCAGGCAGGCGACTTGAACGCCTTCCTGGCTCCGCTCGAAAGCGTCGAGGACTCCCTGGAACTCTGTCTGAAGCTCGCAAACAAGTTACGGCTTGCGCCTGAAAGCCGCGGCGACGTCACCATCGAGGAACTCGCCTCTTTCTTCGGCGCTCCCATCTTCCTTCAGCTCAACAACGGCAACTGGGTGCTCTATCTGGGCATCCGCAAGCTCCTTCAGGGCGGCGTCCAGCAGGAACGCTACGCCGTATTCGATCCCCTCACCAAGGTGCAGGGCAAGATGCTCTTCCTCCAGAAGGAACAGCTTCTGAAATCCTGGTCCGGCAAGGCCGTCTTCATCCGCATGGAAATGCGCGGCTGCTCGGTCGACGGCAAGCAGACCTCGCTCTACTGCCTCGCCTCCATCGTGAAGCACTACGGCGACGACACCGATGTCGGCCGCCTGATGCACGAGTACGCGATCTCCGAGGACGAGCCCTCCATCCGCCTCATCGGCAAGATCGCCGACGACCTGGAATACAAGACGAAGGAAATCCGCGTCAAGTGGGGCAAGCTCAAGGACATCGGAGCCGCGTTCCCCTGCATGGCGATCAAGAAGGACGGCCGTTTCGTGGTCCTCTGCGGCGTCCGCGAGGTCCCGGAAAGCGTCGCCCATCCCGAAGCGGAAGACAACCAGCCGAAACTCACGACCGAATCCCTCATCAAGCAGTCCGACGAGGTCGTCCCCGGCGCCGATCCCGAGCCCGAGGAACAGAAGGAACAGGAGCCCGCCCCGGAAGAGCCGAAGCGCGTGCAGCAGGTCGCCGTCTGGGATCCCTACGCGGCCGACGGGCACCGCCCGACCATCGTCTTCGTGAACGAGGACGAATGGGAGGAGAAGTACACCGGCCGCGTGGTCCTCGTGAAGAAGCACTACTCCATCGTCGACGAAAACCAGAAGTTCGGCCTCCGCTGGTTCATCCCGGAATTCTTCCGCCAGAGGACGCTCCTGCTTCAGGTCGCCATCGCCATCCTGGCGATCAGCGCCATCGGCCTGGTCGTCCCGCTGTTCTTCCAGATCGTCGTGGACAAGGTGCTCGTGAACGAGGGCATCATCACGCTGAAGACCATCGGCATCGGCGTGACCATCATGCTCTGCATCAACGCCATCCTGGAGTACCTTGAAAAGTACTTTCTGCTCTTCGCCACGAACCGCATCGACATCCGCCTGGCCGTGAAGACGTTCGCGCGTCTGCTCAGCCTCCCGGTCGACTTCTACGAACGCATCTCGTCCGGCGTGCTCATCAAGCACATGCAGCAGACCGAGCGCATCCGTTCGTTCCTGTCCGGCAGCCTGTTCTACACCGCGCTGGAACTCCTCTCGCTGCTGGTCTTCCTGCCGTTCCTCTTCATCTACAGCCCGGTCCTGACCGGCGTCGTGCTGCTCTTCACCTTCATGATGGCAGTGGTCATCGCGGTCCTCATCAAGCCGTTCCAGCACCGCCTCGAAGAACTGTATATGGCGGAAGGCAAGCGCCAGGCGATGCTCGTCGAGACCATCCACGGCATCCGCACCGTGAAGTCCCTCGCGCTCGAGCCCACGCAGCAGCGCAAGTGGAACGACACGGCGGCGTTCGCGATCACGCGCTACTTCCGCGTGGCGCAGATCTCCATCACCGCCAAGACGCTCTCCGGCCTCATCGAAAAGCTCATGTTCATCGCCATCATCTGGATCGGCGCGCTCGCGGTCTTCGACGGCACGCTGACCGTCGGCAAGCTCATCGCCTTCCAGATGCTCTCCGGGCGCGTCACCGGCCCGCTGGTCCACATCGTCGGCCTCGTCCACGAATACCAGCAGACCCTCCTCTCCGTCCGCA
>JAEEGG010012429.1_pt1 | contig 18366 bp, 15 predicted proteins | sample 9134161 | NCBI WGS metagenome assembly JAEEGG01 (sample SAMN16246543, study PRJNA631951) | gut metagenome | biome: gut microbiome; feature: rumen; material: CR-attached | host: Bos | place: Iran: Karaj | collected 2018-10 | reverse complement strand
GAAGTACGGTGAAGAGCTTGTTAAGAAGATGCAGAAGAGCGGCGCTAAGGCTTACCTCGTTAACACCGGTTGGAACGGAACCGGCAAGAGAATTTCCATCAAGGATACCCGCGGTATCATCGATGCAATTCTTAACGGCGATGTTAACAAGGCTCCTACCAAGAAGATCCCGATCTTCGATTTCGAAGTACCGACCGAGCTTCCGGGCGTTAACCCCGCAATCCTCGATCCTCGCGACACCTACGCTGACGCTTCCGTTTGGGAGGAGAAGGCTAAGGATCTCGCAGGCCGCTTCATTAAGAACTTCGCGAAGTACGAAGGCAATGCAGCAGGTAAGGCTCTCGTTAAGGCCGGTCCCAGCCTGTAAGGAAATCTTTCAGAATACAGAACACCCGGGAACGAAATGTCCCCGGGTGTTTTTTCTTTGCTTATCTGCGGCAAATGTGATTACATTTTCCGTCTTCTCATAATCCCTCTTAGTACAAGGAATACGCCGGCGCTGATCATCAGAAGCGACACGGCAAGCATCATATAGATGACGACCGGATTGTACGCGCCGTCTTCGGGAGTCGGCGTAGGCGTCGGAGTTTCGGTAACGGGAGTTTCCGTGGGAGCCGCGCTCGGCGTTACGGCTTCGGTAAATTCCGGCGTTGGCGTCGGCGTCGCGGTCGGGAGCGGTCTTGTGTCACGAGGCTCGATGACCGGAAGCTCTGCGGGAGTCAGGGAGGTGGCGACTTTCTGGTAAGAGGACAGCGCCATCTTCGCATAGACGGTCTTGACGCCCTTCGGGACTACGCCGGTAAATTCGGTGCCTTCCTTAAAATCCGGCGTCAGATACCAGCCGAGGAATTTCATTCCGGAGACAGACGGGTTCGCAGGCTTTCCGTCCGCGGAAGATGCATAGTAGAGGCCGTTTACGCGGTAGGAGAAGGTAGCTTCGGGATCGGGTTCGCCTGCCATCGGATCGGCAAGGGTACCGACGGCGCTTCCGCGCGTCATGCTGCCAAAGCCTTCCTTCATTGCGTCGAAAATCTCCGGGAACAGAACCTGCCCGGTCCGGCGGTTTATGTAGCTGTGGCATTCGCCCCCGACGGTCTTGTTGGCTCCGTTATCCCAGAGAATAATCGGAATGCCGTAGGAGACGGCTTTCTGGGCCGTATATTTCGACCAGGTGGCGCGGGCTTCCGTGTTGTTTCCGGAGTTGGTCGATCCGGTTTCGCCGATGATAACCGGAATTCCGTTCTGAATAAAGATACGATTAATGTCGCGGAATACGGCGTCAATGGAACCGGTGCTGATGCCGATCAGGAACGTGTTCGTCTGGTCGGTCAGACAGAATTCATAAGGCGTATAGCTGTGAACGGAGACAATCAGGTTGTTCACGGGCTTTCCGTCATAGGTGGGAATCGCAATGCTCTGAAGGGCTGTCGTTGAACTGGCCGCGGCGTAGCCGGGAATCATCAGGCAGCGCTCGTCATTGTGCCCGAGTCCGGTGCTCCGCACCGCATTGACGAATACCTGGTTCAGGTAGTTCACAGCGGCATAGCCTTCATCGGAGCCGCTCCACTCCGTGCTCGTTCCGACCATACGGGGCTCATTCATGCCCTCGAAGATCAGATGCTGGTCGTAATCCGCGAAGTACGTCGCAATCTGTGTCCAGAGCGCGTTCAGTTCCGCGGCGACTTCCGGATAGGCGGTATCCAGATCCTTCCGATTGATCCAGCTCTCGTGGTGCGCGTTGATGATTACGAAAAAACCATCATTGTAGCAGTAGTCAACGACTTCCTTCACCCGCGCAAGGTAATCGGGGTTAATCGTGTAGGTTCCGTCCTTTGAGATGAAATCCATCCAGGTAATCGGAATACGGATCGTGTTGAAGCCGGCATCATAAACCGCATCGACAAATTCCTGCGTCACCTTCGGGTTTCCCCACATCGTTTCATGCTTCTCAAGCGTGCCGCCGGTGGAGTCAAAGGTGTTACCGATGTTATAACCGAGATTCATCATCGCAACAATCTCGGTGCTGGTCTTGCCGGTAAGCGTGTCCGGGGAAGCGGAGGTGAGAACCATCGCATGGGCCGGAGAGATGCTGCCCGGAAGAATCAGGGCAAGCAAAAACGAAAGAATTAAAAATGGCGTAACGAAACGCGCCGTTTTTTTCATAATAACCTCTTTCTGCCGTTGTCAAAGTGCCGCCCTTACGCGAGGCGGTTTGTTGACGAAACAACGGGAATGTGATAAACCTATTATAACGCGGATCGACGCGGGTATCAAGAAGTAAGCGAATTTCGAAAGGCTGCGATGAAACTGTCGAAAGAGAGAATAATAGAATATTTAAAGAATCCGGGGGGAATCCGGCCCGACTGCGTCGGCGAGGTCGATTCGACCAACACGATTGTAAAGCGGAAGGGACTTTCCGGCGAGCCGGAGGGGTATCTCCTCGTTGCCGAAAGTCAGACTGCCGGCCGGGGACGCCTCGGACGCACATTCGTTTCTCCGGCAAATGGCATATATATGTCTTTACTTCTCCGTCCCTCCTGCTCCCCCGCGGAGGCGCTCCGGATCACGCCTGTAGCGGCGGTTGCCGTGGCGGAAGCCATCACGGCGCTCAGCGGCCGCAGAGCGGAAATCAAGTGGGTGAACGACATCTACATGGACGGCCGTAAGGTATGCGGAATTCTTACAGAATCGGTCCTTCGGGCGGAATCCGAAGGCCTTTCCTTTGCGGTTTTGGGAATCGGGATAAATGTCAGCGAACCGGAGGGCGGCTTCCCGAAGGAGATTAAAGACATTGCCGGAGCAATCTATGAATACAAAAAAGCCCCGGAGAACTTCCGGGAACAGCTGATTGCAGAAATCTGGAACCGGTTTATTTCGATGTATCGCGACCTTAGCAATTCGGAAATCCCGAATCGCTACCGGGCTCTCAGCATGATGCCCGGTCGCGCAATCACAGTACTTTCGGATTACATGAGCGGGCAGGGGCGCGAAGCGACCGCCCTTACCGTCGATGACGATTTCGGTCTCATAGTCCGCTATGCCGACGGCACAACCGAAACCCTCACTGCAGGCGACGTATCGCTACGATTCAAAGGCTAAAACCGAGCCGGGCGGGAGACAGCATAGAATTACAGTTCACAGCAGGCGCGCCAGGTGGCAGGCAGGAATGCAGTTCACAGCAGGCGCGCCAGGTGGCAGGCATGCGAAGAATTCAGCTTCTGAGGCTGCCTGCCACCTAGGCAGCCTGCAGACAGACTTCGCAGAGGCTGTCTCCCACCCGGCTGGCCCGCAGAAATACCAGGAAAGGAGGTTCGTTATGAGTGACGATACCAAAGACGTCGGCCGTGTCGGCCTGACGACAGATTTCACCGACCCGGAAGTGCTTTACCAGAAATTACTTGCTACGATACGGAAGTATCGTCCGAATACGGACCTTTCTTCCATCGAAAAGGCGTACCGCCTTGCGCGTGAGGCCCATGGGGACCAGCGCCGTAAGAGCGGCGAGCCGTATATCATCCATCCGCTGTCAGTGGCGATTATTCTCGCCGAACTCGAGATGGATAAGGAAACAATCATTGCGGGAATCCTGCATGACGTCGTTGAGGACACCGCGATCACCGAGCAGCAGGTGCTTGATGAATTCGGCTCTGACGTGGCATCGCTCGTTGACGGTGTTACCAAACTGACACAGCTGAATTATTCGCAGGACAAGATTGAGGTCCAGGCGGAGAACCTCCGTAAGATGTTCATCGCGATGGCGAAAGACATCCGTGTCATCGTTATCAAGCTTGCCGACCGGCTGCACAATCAGCGGACCATGCAGTACCAGACGCCCGAGAAGCAGATCGAGAAGTCCCGCGAGACGCTCGATATCTACTCGCCGCTTGCGCAGCGTCTTGGTATCAGTAAGATAAAAACCGAGCTCGACGACCTTGCTCTCAAGTACCTCGAGCCGGACGTATATAAGAAGCTTTCGGAAGGCATCAAGGCGACGAGGGCGGAACGCGAGGCATTCATCGCCGAAATCACGAAAGAGGTTTCCGCGCAGCTGAAGGAAGCCGGCATCGAAGCGGAGATTAACGGAAGAGCGAAGCATTTCTTTAGCATTTACCGCAAAATGGTCAACCAGAACAAGACGCTTGACCAGATTTACGACCTGTTCGCCATCCGCATCATCGTCGATTCCGTCAAGGACTGCTACGCGGCGCTCGGCGTCATCCATGAGATGTACAAGCCGATCCCGGGCCGTTTCAAGGACTACATCGCGATGCCGAAGCCGAACATGTACCAGTCGCTTCACACCTCGTTAATTGCGCCAAATGGCACACCTTTCGAGATTCAGATCCGCACGAAGGAGATGCACCGAATCGCCGAGTACGGTATCGCTGCGCACTGGAAGTATAAGGAAGCCCAGGAAGGCCGCACCGCCAAGGAAACCGAAACCGAGAAGATGACATGGCTTCGTGAGATTCTCGAGTGGCAGCGCGACATGTCCGACAACAAGGAGTTTTTGAACCCCCTCAAGAATGACTTTGACTTATTCAATGATAACGTATACTGCTTTACGCCTACCGGCGACGTGAAGACGCTTCCGGTCGGCAGTAATCCGGTGGATTTTGCGTACAGCATCCACAGCGCGGTCGGCAACAAGATGGTCGGCGCGAAGGTCAACGGCAAGCTCGTTACGATTGATTATGAGATTCAGAACGGCGACCAGATTGAGATTCTGACATCACAGAACTCCCGCGGTCCGAGCCGTGACTGGCTCAAGATTGTCAAGAGCTCACAGGCGAAGAACAAGATCAGCCAGTGGTTCAAGGCCGAGCTGAAGGAAGACAATATCACCCACGGCAAGAACCTGATGGCCGATTACGCGAAGGCTAAAGGCATCCGTCTTTCGGATGTGCTGAAGCCGGAATATCAGGACATCTGCCTAAGAAAATACGGATTCCGCGACTGGGATTCGTTGCTTGCCGCAATCGGCCACGGAAGCCTCAAGGAAGGCCAGATCGTCAACCGGCTGTATGAGGAGTGGAAGAAGGCGCAGAGCAAGCTTGTCACCGAAGAGCAGCTGCTCTCCGGCCTTAGTGAGAAGCCGGGCGAGCGTCCGCGCTCCCAGCATCATAAGGGAAGCATCATCGTGCAGGGAATGGACGATGTGGCCGTGCATTTTTCGAAGTGCTGCGCGCCGGTTCCCGGAGACGAGATTATCGGCTATGTCACAAGAGGCCGCGGCGTGACGATTCACCGGACCGACTGCGTGAACATGATTCACCTGCCGGAATCCGACAAAGTCCGTCTCATCGACGCCGAATGGAACCTCGAGGCGAGCGAGAAGGAAGACCGCATCTACAACGCGGAGATCCGCATCTTCGCGCGGAACAACCCGGGCGTTCTCTTGGGAATCATGAAGGTTCTCAGTGAAGATAAGGTAAACATCAACTCGGTTTCCGCGAGACCGGGGAAAAATGACATAAGCACCATTACCGTTTCCTTCGCCATCCACGGCAAGGAGCAGTTAAATGACATCATAAACCGCCTCAGTTCGCAGCCGAACATTGTGGACATCGAGCGCACAACCGGCTAAAGGCATTGCCCGGCGGATGAGCCGCGGCGGCGGATGTGACGGCGAACCTTTAAAGGAGTCCCTATGCATATTGTGAAGACGGTTCCTGTGGGACCGCTTGAAACCAATTGTTACCTGATCGGCAACCCCGAGACGAAGGAACTGCTGATCTTCGACCCGGGCGCCGATGCCGCGAAGATTAAGGACGCGGTGCGCGAGACGGGAATGAAGCCGGTTGCGATTCTGCTGACGCACGGACATTTTGACCATGTCGGAGCGGTGCAGAACCTGAAGACGGAATACGGCATTCCGGTAATCGCGGGCGAAGAGGAGAAGGATATCCTTTCCGATTCGGGCAGCATCCTTCCGGCGATGTTTCAGGAAGCATATCCGCATCCCGATGCGCTTCGGATTGCCCCGGACCGCTTTGTGCAGAATGAGGAGCTGGCAGAGCTTGCCGGCATGTACATCACGTGCCTGCACACGCCCGGACATACGGCGGGCGGCTACAGCTATTTCTTCCCGGCCGAAGGGCTTCTTGTGTCCGGCGATACGCTTTTTATGGAAAGCATCGGGCGGACGGATCTTCCGACCGGCGACGCGGAGACGCTGCTTCGTTCCGTGAAGGAGGTGCTCTACAGCCTTCCGGATGAAACGATTGTCCTTCCGGGACACGGGCCGGCGACCAACATCGCCTATGAGAAGCGATATAATTTCTATACTTTTGAAAGACGCGGCAAATGAAATAGTTTAATATGGGAATACTGGTTGAACTCAATTTATTCGGCAGGGATTACGAGCAGGAGATGCGCCCGCTTATCAAGGCGTTTCTGCCCGGCGCGGATTTTGAAGTTTCGCACTACGAGGCCGAGGATGAGGCCATGCGTACGGTGGTAAGCCGTGACAGCGACCCGCTTTTACTTCATGCAAATGCGGGGAACGATTACTCCTTCTGCATGCTTCTGATGGAGGACTGGTTCCGCATCCGCATCTATAAAAAGGGAGAATTAATCGGTTCCGCCGACGCGGACGATGTCGACAGCGAGCGGAAAGCATACCGCAACCGCGTTGCAAGAGAAGTATACAAAATACTTGAGAAGGAAGTCGGACACGGACTTCCGTGGGGAATCCTTACCGGCGTGAGACCGACCAAGCTGATCTATGAGATGCTCTGTGAGGGAAGGGGCGAGGAGGACATCCGGAATGCGATGCGCAGCGAATACCTCTGCTCCGACCGAAAGACGGAGACCGGAATCGTAATTGCGAAAAGAGAGAAGGAAATTCTCGAAGAAATCGATTATAAAAACGGTTACAGCATCTACATCGGCATTCCGTTCTGCCCGACGACCTGCGCGTACTGCTCCTTCACATCGTATCCGCTTGCGAAGTTCGGCCACCTCGCCGAGGATTACCTTGACGCGCTTACGAAGGAGATCCGGTTCCTCGGAACCTGCCTTCCCGCAAAGCGCCTTACGACCGTTTACATCGGCGGCGGTACGCCTACAGCGCTCAATGAAACACAGCTTGAAAGACTCCTGCAGACCGTCCGGGACAACCTCCCGATGGAGCAGGTAATCGAATATACGGTAGAAGCGGGACGCCCCGACAGCGTGACGGAAGGAAAGCTCCGTCTTCTGAAGGATTACGGCGTAAGCCGCATCAGCATCAATCCGCAGACGATGCAGCAGCGGACGCTCGACCTGATCGGGAGACGGCACACCGCGGAGCAGATCGTGTCGGCTTTTCAGCTGGCAAGAGCCTGCGGACATGACAACATCAACATGGATATCATCATCGGTCTCACCGGTGAGGGCCCGGATGACGTGAGTTACACGCTCTCGGAGATCGAGAAGCTGAATCCGGACAACCTGACCGTGCATACGCTCGCGCTGAAGCGCGCGGCGCGCCTTACCACCGAGAAGGAGCGCTACGAGGGCATGGAAGCGACCGGGGTTTCGGAGATGCTTGAGAGAACCATAGCATTTGCCGCGGCGCACAATTACCGCCCGTACTACCTGTACCGCCAGAAGAACATGGCGGAGAACCTCGAGAACGTAGGGTACGCGAGACCCGGCACGGAGGGCATCTACAACATCCTCATCATGGAGGAGAAGCAGACGATTCTGGCAGCAGGCGCGGGGGCGATGAGCAAATTCGTCTTCCCGGACGAGGACCGGATTGAACGTGTGGAAAATGTGAAGAGTCTTACCGACTATATAGCGCGCGTCGATGAAATGATAAGCCGCAAGAGAGAGTTTTTGACCAACTGTTACCGACAGGAGTGTTAGATGGATTATTCCAGGGAGATTGAACTGATCCGCCGCGTGGCGAACGACATCCCGCAGGAAAGCGACATGCAGGGATTTCTTTCGCATGCCCGCGTGGTGTGCATACTGTCCGGTCTGGTCGCGGAGGAGCTGGGGCTTCCCGAGGAGGAATGCGAGGACATCCGCGTTGCCGGAATGCTGCATGACATCGGAAAACTGACGCTCGCGGAACAGCTGTACGGTCATAACGAAGAGATGCTCGGCGTCGAGCATACGAAATACGTGCGGATGCATCCCGCAATGGGCAATGAGCTGCTCCGCGCGGAAGGCAGTTATTCGGAGAAGATCATCTCCTACATCGCCTGCCACCATGAGAATTATGACGGGTCGGGGTACCCGAACCATATGGAGGGCGAAGACATCCCGCTCGGCGCGCGGATTCTCCGCGTGTGCGACGTGTTCTCCGCCCTTGTCAGCAACCGCTCGTACCGCGCCTCATTCTCCATTGACGCGGCCATCGAGATGATGATCGAAGACGTACGTGAGTACGACATGAAGGTGTTCTTAGCGTTCCTTTCGGTCGTCCACAAGCCCGAGTTTGCGCAGGTCAAGGTATTCATTGACATGGAGCAGCAGCTCGGTCTTTACACCAGGAAACCCGAAACGACATAACAGGAGGCAAAACCATGCAAAATAAAGTTCAGCCGAGAATTCTTCCGGGATTTATGGAACTGCTGCCGGAAGACCAGATTGCTTTTAACAAAATGTACGATACCATCCGCAGGGTGTACGAACAGTACGGATTCCTGCCGCTCGACACGCCGACGATCGAGCTTTCCGAGGTTCTTCTCGCGAAGGCCGGAGGGGAGACCGAGAAGCAGATTTACCGCTTTGAGAAGGGCGACAACGACCTTTCGCTCCGCTTCGATCTGACCGTGCCGCTTGCGCGTTACGTGGCGCAGCACTATCCGGATCTGCCGTTCCCCTTTAAGCGCTACCAGATGAGCAAGGTGTTCCGCGGCGAGCGCCCGCAGAAGGGACGTTTCCGTGAGTTCTACCAGTGCGACATCGACGTCATCGGTTCCGACACGCTGGACCTTGTGTATGACGCCGAGATGCCGGCAATCATATACCGTCTGTTCAAGGAGCTGGACTTCGGTTCCTTCACCATCCGCATGAATAACCGGAAGGTGCTGAACGGGTTCTTTACGGAGCTCGGGTATGCGGATAAGATCGGTGATATCTTACGCACCATCGATAAATTAGAGAAGATCGGACGCGATGCCGTCATCTCCGAACTGACGGAATACGGCGTGCAGGCAGCCGATACGGAGTGGATCCTTTCGTTCCTCGCGATTACCGGAACGAACGACGAAATCCTTGCGGGTCTTTCGGCGGCAGGCGTTTCGAATGAGACGTATCTCGAGGGCGTAGCGGAGCTTAACAAGGTAGTTGACTACCTTCGGAAGTTCGGCGTCGAGGAGAGCGCGTTCCGCATCGACCTGACCATTGCGAGAGGACTTGACTACTACACCGGCACCGTATACGAGACGATGCTCAACGATTATCCGAGCATGGGAAGCGTCTGCTCGGGCGGCCGCTACGATAACCTGACCGGGTACTACACCGACCAGAAACTGCCGGGCATCGGCATCAGCATCGGCCTGACCCGCCTGTTCTACCAGCTTCGCGAGAACGGCCTCATTAAGAAGGCCGGAAGCATCGCCAAATGCATCGTCATCCCGATGGGCGAGGACGACATGGGAACGGCGGTTTCGGTGGCAGCAGGGCTTCGCGGACAGGGCATCCCCACCGACGTTTATTACCAGCAGAAGGGCATGAAGCAGAAGATGAAATACGCTGCCCGCCTCGGCATCCCGTACGCCGCAATCATCGGCGAGTCGGAGCGCCTTGCCGGCACCGTCATGCTTAAGAATATGGAAACCGGCGAGCAGGAAGCCGTAGCGGTCGGTGAATTGGCTGCGAAAATGCGTTAAATGTCATAGCAATCGGGCATCCGCGAAGATGCGGCAACCGCAAAAAGTAACAATCCGGCGGAATCCCGCCGTATAAGGAGATACAAAACATGGACAGAATTCAGATCAAAGACGTAAAGAACTATGCCGGACAGGAAGTCCTCGTGAAGGGCTTCGCCGAGAACTGGCGCGACGGCAAATCGATGGCATTTCTCGTACTGAAGGACATCACCGGCAAGGTACAGGTAACGATTGAGAAGGAACTTCATCCGGACTGGGCAGACGAGCTTAGTAAGATTACGCTTGATTCCGTCGTATTTGTCACAGGGACCGTACAGCTTTCCGATTTCGTTAAGCTGAACGGCGTGGAGATCATCCCGACCTCGATCAAGGTGGATTCGATTGCGGCTCCGCTTCCGATTGCGAGAGAGTACATTCCCGCGACGAAGAAGAAGGCGGCCGTTGAGAGGTCTTCCATCGACCAGAGAATCGACTACCGCTGGATTGACCTTCGTACCGACGCGAACCAGCTGATGTTCAAGGCACAGACCGCGCTTGTGAGAGCGCTTCGCGACTTTGCTCTGGACCGTGATTTCATTGAGGTTCATACGCCGAAGCTGATCGGCGCCGCCTCCGAGTCCGGTGCGGATGTATTCCGCCTTGACTACTTCCCGAGCTACAACCTTCCGAACGCATACCTTGCGCAGAGCCCGCAGTTTTATAAGCAGATGGCGATGGCAAGCGGCTTCGAGCGTTACTTCGAGGTAGGTCCGGTATTCCGTGCCGAGAAGTCGTTTACGAGTAAGCACGCCACCGAGTTTACCTGCTTCGATATCGAGTTCAGCTACATCAATTCCTTCGAGGACGTTATGAAGTTCGAGGAAGAGCTTCTGACGAGCGCCCTTAAGAAGGTGAAGGAGCAGTACGGCGAGCAGATCAAGGAGACGTTCTCCACCGAGGAGTTCGACGCCGAGATTATCGTTCCGACGACACCGTTCCCGCGAGTGAAGCTTGCGGACCTTTACGACGCGCTTGAGAAGGAGTACGGCTACACCGTTCCCGACGAGGAGAAGGGTGACCTTACGACTGAGGCTGAGCACCTTAGCTACGAGTGGGTCAAGAAGCATTACAACCACGAATTCCTGTTCATTACCGATTACAGCGCGGAGAAGCGCGCGTTCTATCATATGCGTGACGAAAAGGGTGTTCCGCAGGGCTATGACCTCATATGGCGCGGTGTCGAGATTACGACCGGCGCACAGCGTGAGCACCGCTATGAGGTTCTTAAGAAGCAGGCCGAGGAGAAGGGACTCGCAAACGACGTCAAATTCTACCTCGAATTCTTCAAGTACGGCTGCCCGCCGCACGGCGGCTTCGGTATCGGCGTAGACCGCCTTACCATGCTGCTTCTCGGCCTTCCGATCAAGGAAGCCATGTTCCTGTTCCGCGGACCGGCAAGACTGACGCCTTAAGCACCTCGGCGTCCCTCATACGGGAGGGCATGAATGCTTTTACTGATTATCGCCGGCGGAATACTGCTTCTATGCAATTGCATTTCCTTCAACCTGTTTTATAACGATAAGCTGAAGGCAATTCATCACGAAAGGCGCATTCCGGAGAAAACGCTTCTTTCGTCCGCATTCTTCGGGCCGTTCGGCGCGTTCCTCGGCATGCATCTGTGCCGCCACAAGACGAAGAAATGGTATTTCCACTTCTGGGTCGGTTTGTTTATTGTGATACATATTCTGCTGATTGTGTTTCTGGTCGTAGCATTTGACGCACTCGGAGATGCACTTGCAGGAGAAGTGGGTCGGTTATTTCAAGGATTTAAATCTGTGCCCGACTGAGAGTCGGAGAAAGGGGTTTCAAATGAGTATTATCAAACAGAGCTTCGGTAAGACGAAGGACGGACAGAAGGCTACGCTTTACACCATCGAGAACAAGAACGGCATGAAGGTTTCTTTCTGTGACTACGGCGCATTGATCGTCGGCATCTATGTTCCCGACCGGAACGGCAAGATTGAGGACATCGCCCTCGGCTACGATGACGTCAGCGGCTATGAGGATAACGGCTGCGGCTTCGGTTCCTTCATCGGACGTCACGCTAACCGCATCGGCGGAGCCAAGTTCGAAATCGACGGCAAGACCTATGAACTTGCGAAGAACGACAACGGTATCAATAACCTTCACAGCGGCCCGGTTGGTTACAACCACATGATGTACGATGTGGAAGTTTTCACCGATGAGGACAGCACGAGCATCGCATTTTCGAGACTGAGTCCCGACGGCGAGCAGGGCTTCCCCGGTGACCTTGACGTGACCGTTACCTACACCGTAACCGACGATAACGAGCTCGCGATCGAGTATTTCGCAGTCAGCGACAAGAAGACCGTCATCAACCTGACGAACCACACCTACTTCAACCTTGCCGGACAGGCAAGCGGCGACATCCTCGACCAGGAAGTATGGGTGAACAGCGACAAGATTACGCCTACCGACAAATTCCTGATTCCGACCGGCGAGTTTATGGATGTTACCGGAACGCCTATGGATTTCCGTACTCCGAAGAAGGTCGGCAAGGACATCAATGCCGATTTCGCACCGCTTAAGATGGCCGGCGGCTATGACCATAACTACGCGTTGAACCTCGAGATCGAAGAGGACGAGATGGACCTTGTGGCAAGCCTCTACGATGAGAAGAGCGGACGCTTCATGGAAGTGTACACCGATCTTCCGGGCATGCAGCTTTACTCCGGTAACTTCATGCGCAAGGAAACCGGTAAGGGCGGCGCACAGTACGACCGCCGTCACGGCATCTGCTTCGAGACGCAGTTCTTCCCGAACGCCTGCAACACCCCGGCATTCGAGTCCAGCATTTTCGACGCCGACGTACCCTTCGACTACTGCACCGTATACGCATTCTCGGTGAAGTAAGAGAGCGGTTGCTATCGGGGGCTGTGCGCCGGTGTTTCGGAGCAGTGACAGTAATGATGTTACCGGCGCGACCTGAAGAAAACAATCAGATATGAAACATATTACCGACGAAACCTGTAATTTCTGGTTTCGTCGGTTTTTTGTGCACAACCGCGCTGTTTTATGGTAAAATGAGTAAAATTTCGTAAGCTGACATACGGAGTACACATCGGCATGATAAGGTAGCGCCGTAAACAAAAAGGAGGAACCGATGGACCGGATACTTCTGGCAGAGGATAACGACAATCTGAGAGAGGTTATGAGCGACTACCTGTCGGACCGCGGGTTTGAGGTTTGCGCGAAGGCGGACGGACTTGCCGCGTGGGACGCGTTCTGCGAGGGCTCGTTTCAGCTGGTGATTCTCGACGTGATGATGCCCGGGATGAACGGCTTTGAGCTGTGCCGCCGCATCCGGGCGCGCGAGGACGTTCCGATTCTTTTCCTGACGGCACGCGTGCAGGAGGAGGACCAGCTTCGGGGCTATTCCCTCGGCGCGGACGAGTATATCGTGAAGCCGTTCTCGCTTCCCGTTCTCGCCGCCAAATGTAAAGCCGTCATGGAGCGTGCCGCAGGCCGTTCCGTTTCTGCGGACGTGTTCTCGGAGGACGGACTTTCCGTGGATTTTACGGCGCATAAGGTGACGGTTGACGGGGCCGGTGTGGAGCTGCAGGCGCTTGACTTCAATCTGCTTCGGTATTTCGTGCAGAACCGCGGGCGTGTGCTCTCGAGAGAGCAGATATTAGACCGCATCTGGGGGCTTTCCTATGAAGGCAGCGACCGCGTGGTCGACACGCACATCAAGAAGCTCCGTAAGGCGCTCGGCTCGTTCGGCCGCAACCATATCGAGACGGTCATCAAGGAAGGCTACAGATTGTCCTAGGGACGGTTCCTCGGAATTTAGGAGAGATAATGGCAAACCAAAGACAGAAAAGAAAGAGCGGGGGGCGGTGGATCCGTTACGTTGTTACGGAGCTGATTTTCCTTTTGGTGGGAGCGCTCTTTCTCACATTTCTCGCAAGAAGAGAAAGTAAACAGACCAAGAAAAATGAGACGGCGCTGTTCACAAATCTGAATGAAACGCTTGAGGAAACCAACGAATCGAGCACGGCTGCCCGCGCGTTGATCCGTACCGTGCAGTCTCTTTATAAAGAGGACGGCTACGAGGGCAATGTGGCGCTTCTTATGGAATTTCAGACGAGCATCGCGGGGGAAAGCGCCCGGTTCGAGTGCGGGCAGAATATCGATGTTGTGTTCTACGAGAACGACGGCGCCAAGTTCGCATGGAAGCTTTCGGCTTTCTTCCCCGAGGAGCAGCTGAAGGCGCTTCGGAAATTCGCGAACGAGCATCCGGAGTGGACTGTTACCGTGCAGGAGGTTTATACGAGAGTAACGGTTTCGGGCATCGATGCGGGATTCATTTCGGCAAGGTCTTCAAAAACGATAGATTTTCTTGCGCCGACGCAGATTACGTTTCGAAGCGGGCCGACGAAGCTGACACTGACCTCCGGGTTAGAGGGTGAGCTTACCTATCGCGCAGGCGAGGACGAATCGGGTGACGGGGAGTCGGAGTATCTGCTTGACAATGTGGATTTTTATATGCTTTCCCAGAGTGAGGATACGCGATTCGTCGAGGACGCTTTTCTGAAGCAGGATTGCATCGTTTATTCAAAGTTTGGACCGCGGAAGACGAATCTGATGATGCCGCGCGGTGAAGAAGTGATCAGTGTGTCATTTGATTCGGATACCCCGATTATCGCCTACACGGTTTATTTCAACCGGGACGCCATCGTGCGGGCGAGAATTCTCCGGCCGGCGCTTTTGCTTGCTCTGTTCCTGCAGGCAGCGGTCGTCTATCTGATGATCATAATGTGGGGCGTCGACCGCCGCAGACGTGAGGCGAAGGAGCTCCGTGACACATTCATCAACGCGATGGCGCATCAGTTGAAGACGCCCGTGGCGGTTGTGCAGAACACGGCGGAGTACCTGGCGACCGGCAACAGCCCGGAGAAGCGGGAGCATTACTGCGACGTGCTTGTGCACGAGGGCGAGAATATGAACTACCTTCTGAACCGCATGCTCACGTACACGCGTGTCATGGACCGCGGCGCCACGCTTAACCTTCAGGAGGTTTCGCTTGACAGCCTTGTAGACGAGGTGCTTGCGTCGCATCAGGAGATTATTCCGGAGCGGGGGATTACGATAGATTTCAGTGAACGTAGCGGCAGTAACGTCAAATGCGACCCCGATCTGATCAAAATGGTTATCGACAACATGATCGGAAACGCCGTGCGTTACGGCGAAGAGGGTAGCACGGTGCTTGTGCGGACGGAAGGGGCGGAATTCTCCGTTTATAACCGCGGTGAGCACTTGAGCGATGAAGAGCAGGGAAATATCTGGACGCCCATGTACGCTGCGAAGAAGCAGGAATTGCGGGGCGAGACAGGCGGCATGGGACTTGCCATCAGCGCGGCAATCCTTGACCGTCACGGCGCGGACTACCGGGTGAGCAACGAAGAAGGCGGCGTGCGGTTCCGGTTTGATCTCTCGATGACCGGTAAGAAACGGATGGAGGAGAAGGCAATCTGGATCAATATTCTGACCGTTTCGCTGGATATTCTTTTGGCATTTATGAACGCCTGGATGTTCCTTACGAGGGTAAAATGGATATACTTTTTCATAACATTTCTTTGGCTTTTTAGCGGCGGTTGTTTCCTGATTTCGTTTTTTTCATATTCGCTGTTTCGAAGGAGAAAGCGGAAAACCGCATAATATAAGGGTTTTACGAAAATGTGAACGAAAATGAACTCGTTCACATTTTCTTTTTTGAAAATCGGGCAAAAAGCCCTCAAAGTTAACATTTTATTTACAAAGTCGAAATACTATCCTAAAATATGTCCATTATAATACGAATCAGAAAGAAACAAGTGAAAAACCTCTTCCTCAACAAGTTCGACATTTCCAAATTGATTTTTTCATATAATATTAGCCCGGCGTGTCACATCGCTCGGGCTACTCCTCTTTTTAGGGGTCGCCGCTTTTTTGGGCGGCTTGGCCGGATAGGGGTCGCCGGTCTGTTTACGGCATGATCGGTTCAGGGTCGCCGGTCCGGCGCCCGGTTAACCAACGCTCTCCTCGGGGCTGCAGGCAATGCAAGACGATATTGCCGGCAGCCCTTTTTTTGTGACAAGGGAGGATTGTGTCAGAAGCCCTTTTTTAGGGTTGAAATGGCAGGTGCGGTTTGGTAAAATAATGGGTGGAGAATCGGCGCCCGTGAGGCGGCCGAGGATAAGTTTTTATTCCGGAGGATTTGATTTATGGGTAAAGTTGTAATCATGGACCATCCGCTTCTGCAGCACAAGATCGGTATCATGCGGATGAAGGAGACCCCTACCAAGGATTTCCGTGAACTTGTGAACGAAGTGGCGATGCTGATTTATTACGAGGCAAGCCGTGACCTTCCGCTTGCGGACAAAGAGATTGAGACACCGATCTGTAAGACGACGGTTAAGGAGATTGCAGGAAAGAAACTTTGCGTTGTTCCGATTCTCCGCGCCGGAATCGGTCTGTGCGACGGAATTCTCCGGATGAATCCGAACGCCAAGGTCGGCCATATCGGTATGTACCGTGACGAGAAGACCTTAGAGCCCCACGAGTACTTCTGCAAGATGCCTGCAGACGCCGCAGAGCGTGACATCTTCGTAGTGGACCCGATGCTCGCAACCGGCGGCTCCGCAATTGCCGCTATTGACATGCTTCAGAAGCGCGGCATCAAGCGTATCCGCTTCCTGTGCCTGATCGCGGCTCCCGAGGGTCTGAAGGCCCTTCAGGAGGCACATCCCGAGGTGGATGTATACATCGGCGCGATGGACGACCATCTCAACGAGAACGGCTACATCGTACCGGGTCTCGGCGACGCCGGCGACAGAATCTTCGGAACGAAATAATTAAAAATATCAACGGGCTGCCGCATATGCGGCGGCTCGTTTTTCATTTTCGCTCATTTTTCAGGCGAATACCAAGAGGCATCATACGTTTATTTCGAATAACGGTGAAATGGTAGGAATCGTAACCCAAAAGGCTTTCGCGCCAACAAAAAAACAGGGGCCATCGCATCCGGTGCGATAGCCCCTGCTTGTATGTCTTAATTTACTGCTGTTGTCCGCCGTCGCCGCTGTTGCTGCCGCCGCCTTGAGCCTTCAGGAAAGTGAGAACTGCAAGGCAGATTCCGATTACGAACCAGAGTTCCACAATAGCTCCGAGAAGGCTACCGATGAACCCACCGATAACGCCAATGAGGATGCCGCCGATGGCTGCGACAATGATGTAACAGATAACGCATGTAAGAAGTCCGTTGCCGTCTACAGCCTTATCGGTGAGGGGGAAGAACTTCTTGATGGAGTCAAGATTGAAATTTTCCATGGATGACACCTCCATAAGTTTTTGTGTGATACCAAAAGTATAGCATACCGTATAGAAAAATCAATAGTTCTTGAAGTTTTCTATGGAAAAAAATACGGCTTTATTCGCTCACCGGTGCCTTTGACGCTGCCGATGCTTTACTCGTTCACCAGTGCCTCGGCCATGTCGAGGATCTTTTCGAACTTCTTCATTGCCATGCGGACCGGCTCGGGAGTGGAAAGGTCAACGCCGCCGTGCTTCAAAGCGTCCAGGCAGTATACGGAGTTGCCGAGCGACAGGAACTCAAGGTAACGCTTAACCGCAGGGGCGCCCTCATTCAGGATTGCTTCGGAAAGCGCAACCGCCGAGGAATAACCGGTTGCGTACTGGTAAACGTAGAAGCTTCTGTAGAAGTGCGGGATGCGGCTCCACTCATAAGCAACCTCGTCATCTATCACAAGCTCGGGACCGAAGTAAAGCTTGATGAGATCCTTATAGGTCTCATTCAGCGTCGTCGAGCTCAGCGCATCGCCTGCGTCAATCTTGTCGTGGCAGATCCGCTCAAACTCCGCGAACATTGTCTGGCGGAAGATGGTACCCTTGAAGCCTTCCATGTACTCATTCAGAAGGAACAGCTTCATGTTCTTGTCGGTTTCCTTCTTAAGAAGAGACTCGATTAAAAGGTTCTCATTTACCGTAGATGCAACTTCCGCGATGAAGAGCGCGTAATCGTCGTACTGCACGGGCTGCTTCTGATGCGTCAGGTAGGTGTGCATCGAGTGGCCCATCTCGTGGCAGAGCGTAGAGACGTCGTCAAGCGTTCCGTTGAAGTTCATCAGAATGTTCGGATGATCCTTCTTCGTGCCGATGGAGTAGGCGCCGCCTGACTTGCCGACGTTCGGGTATACGTCAACCCAGCGGTCCTCAAGGCCCTTCTTTACAACGTTTACGTAGTCCTCGCCGAGCGGGGCAACCGCCTCAAGAAGCATCTGCTTTGCTTCCTCATAGGTGTAGGTGCGGTTCACGTCCTTTACAAGCGGCGCGTAAACATCGTAGTAGTGAAGCTCCGAAAGGCCGAGCATCTTCTTACGAAGCGCTACGTAGCGGTACATCAGAGGCATCGACTCGTGAATCGTCTCAACAAGGCTGTCGTAAACGCTAACCGGAATGTTGTTCGAGGCAAGCG
>JAEEGG010012428.1_pt1 | contig 18367 bp, 10 predicted proteins | sample 9134161 | NCBI WGS metagenome assembly JAEEGG01 (sample SAMN16246543, study PRJNA631951) | gut metagenome | biome: gut microbiome; feature: rumen; material: CR-attached | host: Bos | place: Iran: Karaj | collected 2018-10 | reverse complement strand
TGATGGCCGACTTGATGGCGTTGTTGAGGCGTATCAGGCCGTGGCGGCGGTTGTCGCTGAGCATGCCGCGGCGGTTGAGCCACTGCGAGAGCTGGTAGCGCAGGTCGTTGTAGGTCTTGTTGGTGTTGAGATTGAGCAGATACTGCTGCATGCCGCCCACAGAATGGTCTATGCTCATGTCATTGTCGTTGAGAATGATGAGCATGTCGTTGTCGCTCGACGACACATTGTTCAGTCCCTCGTAGGCTAAACCGCCACTCATGGCACCATCGCCAATCACAGCCACCACCTTTCTGTCCTCACCCTTCATCTTAGCCGCCACTGCCATGCCCAGCCCCGCAGAAATGGAATTGCTAGCATGTCCGCAACAGAACGTGTCATATTCGCTCTCATCAGGATGGGGGAAGGGTTTCAACCCATTCAGTTTTCGGTTGGTGCAAAAGCGGTCTCGCCTTCCCGTCAGTATCTTGTGCCCGTAAGCCTGATGTCCCACGTCCCACACAATTCGGTCGTAAGGGGTGTTAAACACATAATGCAACGCCACCGTCAGTTCCACCGCCCCGAGGCTTGAAGCCAGATGCCCTGGATTCGTTGCCAGTTCCTCAATAATGTCACGCCTCAACTCCTCACACACAGCTGGCAATTCTTCCACCTTCAACTTCCGCAGGTCAATCGGGTAATCAATCTTCGTTAAGTACTTATAATCGTTGCTATCTCCCATAATTCAATGTTAAAAGCATGCAAAGGTATAAATAAGTGAGAGAAAAAACAAATTTTTCCACCATTTTCCGAATACGGGTATCTTTTTACGGCATATCAGCGCTTTCGTGAAGTCTCCATACACCATTTTATGGTTTTTAGCACATAATGTGATGAAAAACCACAGTTTACGACCTTGTTTTGTTCCTTTTGTATCCATTGTTGTTCATTAAGGTTGTTTTTTGTTAAAAATTGTTGGTAGGTATATGAAAAGGTCATATCTTTGCACCGTCATCCTATCCGAGGGGAATCCGAAAACCTCAGAATGACGTTGTTAACAGAGTAGGAAAAACTAATTGATTAAATGAGAAAATTATGAAAAAAATGATTCTTGCTGCTCTCGTAGCAGTTGCATCTCTTTCAGCTAACGCACAAGTTTGGGTCGGCGGTGAAGTAGGTTTCAGCGCAGGTAAGACTACATTTGACGGCAACAAGCAGGGCACTGGCGCTAATTTCAGCTTTCTCCCTGAAATTGGTTACACTCTCAACGACAAGTTTGACATTGCTGTAGGCATTGGTTTCACTCACTTCAATGGTAACGGTGACGCTTATCTGAGCTTCAACGACAAGGACGACTATTCAATTGGTGCTCTTGCTGATGCAAACAGAAACACTTTCATCCTCAACCCATACGTTCGTTACAAGTTCGTTAAGTCTGGTGACTTCACTTTCTTCGTTGACGGTGGTTTCGCTTACAAGTACATCCACTACAGCGGTATCGAAGACAATGGTAACGCTTGGGAGCTTGGTTTCAAGCCTGGTATCGCTTACGGTCTTAGCGACAAGGTGAGCCTCGTTGCACACGTTGGTAAGCTCGGTTACGACTTTGGTAAGGTTGGTGACACTAAGACTAACGAATTCAGCATTGGTCTTGCTAACAACATCTCTTTCGGTGCTTACGTAAGCTTCTAATCGAAAGATATATACAAGCATAATGACGGGAGGTCGGCAAAGCTGACCTCCCGTTCTTTTTTCCTCATTCCTTATTCCTAATTATGAATAATCTTTCACCACATCTCCAGCTTTGCCATATGTGGTGCGAGCTTATTCAAATCGGGAAGCTGCATATAATCCCCGTAGATGTGGCGGAGGTGGGCATCGGCATTTCTGGGCACTGGAAGTTCGTGACCTTCAAATTCATGCGTGGTCAATGGGAAAATCTCCTCTTCGTAGCGAGGGTTGTGATAAGGGATGCCCATACCGCTGGTCACCACCTTGTTGGGGAGCAAGCGACAGATGAAGCGTAAGCAGGGAAAGAGGAACTTGTCGTTGAAGTCGAAGATGCGGCGAACCTGCTTGATGCTCTTGGCATCATCAGTGCTGGTGCGCCAAATCTTATACATGTGTCCCACTGTCTTTTCCGTGAACTTGTGCAAGCCTATCGGATGCCTTTCCATCGGGAAGATGTCGATATAGATGCCCTGTTCCTTCCAGATGCGGTCATAGTTGGTGTTTTCCAGCATCTTGGAACGTCTGTCACGTATCTTCGCATAGAAAAAGAAGTAATGGGGATCCGTATCGCTGTTTTGCAAGGCAAGCCAGTCGGGAAGCTCTTCTGGCAACACTTTCATCAGTTTCACATAGTCTTCACGCATCATCTCGATGTCGAGGTCATCATCCCATGGAATGAACCCGCCATGCCTCATGGCACCTATCAGCGTGCCACTGCTCAACCAGTAACGAATCTGGTGTTTCTTGCAGATGCGGTCTATTTCGAGCAGGATGTCCAGCATGCGAAGCTGCAAACTGCGCAGTTGTGAACCATCGGGATTGAACCGCTCACGAAGGGAGGCTTGCTGGATATGTTGAGTGCCCCATTTCAGCACTTGATCTATCGTCGGGGTTAGCACGCCCTGTTGCTGTGCCAAATTCTTGATAAGCTGCAAACCGTAAGGGAAGTCTTCTGTGAAATAGCGGCTTTGGAAGTCTGGCACAAAACCGCCCTCCACTTTCTTCATCGGGGATGGAATGCCCATGAATGCCTGAATGGAACGCAATTTTCGTGTAAGGGAAACAGCATCGTGACTCTCGTAATAATCCAAAATGGTCGGAATGCTGCCTTTTGTGACGGGCAAAGTGTCCAAAAGCGCCATGAACTCCTTGTCCATCGCCATGAGCAGTTCCGATGCCTCATCCGTCCATTCCTCATAAAACAGTGTCTGTGTGGGATAGACCACTCCCTCCTTCCAGTTTTTCCACATGCTGTACAAACGGGATGGATGCAAGATGGGATTGCTGTTGGTGAGGCTCACCTCATAGTAGTTTTTCAACAATTGTACAGGCACATGAAAGAGTTGCTCGATGGTCTGTCTCAGCGACTCCTTACGGTCTGTCTGCTCCACGCTGATGGAAAGGGAAGGTTTATACCCTAAAAGCGCTGCAGATTTTCCGTACTCCGTAACACGCGAGATGAATGGAACCCGTTGAAAACCAAACAACGGCGTCTGAGGCGGCAAAACCTCAAATGCCTGAAAGAAGAAGCCCGTACTGCTCACCACGCTGCCCACTGCCACGCCCTGCTGCAAGAAAGGCTTGATGGTCTGCAGCATCTCCTTGATGAGAAACCCCGGCAAGCAAAGCAGCACCATATCAGCCTCCTTCACCACCTCCTCTGCCGATGCAGTAATCCGTCGGATATTTCCATTCAGCGTATCACCATCGGGTGTGGTGATGCTCAACTGCTGCTGCCAACACTCAGGGCGACGAGTCAGCACACTCACCTCGCAGTCACTCTTTGCAGCAAGAAATCCCGCCACCACATGACCCAAATTGCCACCTCCACAAATACAGACCTTCATGCCCTCATTTATCATTTTTCATTTATCATTTCTCATTTAGCGCAGCGCAACTCCCTCAATGCCGCAATCAGTGCATCATTGTCTTTCTCGTCACGCACAGAGATGCGGATATAATTCCTACCTTTCAGCGAAGTCTTGGAGTTGCAGTCCTTCACCATGATGTTATACCGCTCCAGCAGCAATTTGGTGAGTTCTGCTGAAGAATACCTGTCAATGACTTCCAGACAGAAAAAGTTTGCCTGGGTGGGAATAAGGCGAATGTAAGGAATCTCCCTCAGCAGGGCTTCAAAGCGTCGGCGTTCAGCAATGAACTGATGGCACGCCTGCTTGTACTCCTTCTCATACTTGCCGAATATCTGCATGTAGAACTCTGCAAAGGAATTGATGTTCCAGATGGAGATGTCCTTGCGAATCCTGCGAATCAGCTCCACATCAGCAGACGCCAGCACTCCCAAACGCAAACCCGGCACGCCATACGACTTCGAGATGCTCTTCATCACTGCCAAATGTGAATTATCCTCCAAAATATCGTTTCGCAACAAGGTGTTATGTTCAAAATCATCGCTAAAATCCACAAACGACTCATCCACAATCAGCTGAATGCCCCGTTCCTTCGCCCATTTCAGGAGACGAAGCAGTCCCTCCATCGGGATGAAATTGCCCGAAGGGTTGTCGGGATTGATGAGCAGCAAATGCTGAATATCCTTATCTGCGAAGAACGTCATCAAGTCTTGCTCGTCATATTGCAAATCCTCACCATCGGGGATGTAAGAGACAATCGCATCCTTCTCCAGACGGTTGGGATACTCCTCAAAAGTGGGATAAACCACGCCCATCTTTCCCTGACACTGTTCCATCAGGCTTTTGATGAGTTCGGCAGCACCATTGCCCACCACCATATAGTCCTGACGCACACCAAAATACTTGCCTGCCAACAGAGAATTGACATACATGCCCGAAGGGTATTCCGTCAGCAAGGTGTCAAAGCTGGAGCGCAGCTCGTCCTTCATGCGGCGGGTGGGGAAATAAGGATTGACAAGGTAGCAGTAATCCAGCATTTTCGGGAATCGCCAGTGTCCACCATAACGGTAGTTGAAACGGTGAATCATCTCATCCCCCTCTGCAAAGATGGTCTCTGCAATGTCCAAATCCTGAATGTCATCAATCTCATACCACTTCTCATCGCCGACCGGCAAAGCCTTCAACTCAGCAGAATCCAGCAGCGTGATGACGCGCAACACCTGTTCGTAATATTCGTTGTTACCCAATGCGTGGCAATAAGCCTCCAAGAAGGGCACATACTTCTGTTCGCAGAAATCACGTGAGAACTTGTAGATGTTCACCGTCTTGTAATACTCATCCACATCCTCATATCTGAAAGCCTTCTTCGGCACGAAATTCACAATGTTCCGCGCCTCATCAATGCGCACCATCGTGCCATCCATCCACGACTCATACTTCGCCACCAATGCCACGTTGGGGTACTCGTCTTCCAGAATCATCTGGAACAACCTGTCACTGAAAATCAGGTCGCTCTCAATCAGCAACGTGTCATCCTCCAGCATCTTCTCCTTCACCAGCGAGAGCGAATAGATATTGTTCGTCTTGTCATAGATGGGGTTTTCCGCATACTCGATGGTCAGACGCCCGTCATAGCGGTGTCCGATATAATCCATCAGATTCTGACCCTGATAGCCCACCACGATGATGACACGACGCAACGAGAGCCCAGACAGTTGTCCCAAAAGCCGGTCAATCAACCGCACACCATTCACCTCCACCATGCACTTGGTGTTCTCCTTCGTCAGTTCGCCCAATCTGCGCCCCATTCCGGCTGCCAAAATAATTGCTTGCATACAAATCGATTGTTAATAATTTAAGTTTCGGGTGTTCTTAATGTGTTATTTTCAACTACGAATTATACAGATTTCACAAATTTGCCATTCGGCGTGGAGATAATTATTACACAAAGCACTTTCTGTACAACGAATTTCACAAACCGACGGAGCAGGGAATACCATCTTGTTCGCATGAATGGCCAAGACGCGTCGGAGGAAGGCGAAGCCAATGCTGACGCGGTGCAAGCCGGATGGTTCGTGAAATTAGTTGCCGTCCACGGCTTCGAGAAATCAACGTTCTGTCCGCATGGCTAGAATTCGTAAATTTCGTGTAATCCGTAGTCAAAGAAAACATATCCAAACATCTGAAAGTCGAGTAATTTTAGCTCGACGAAGTCAAAGTTGAGTTAATGATAATGCAAAGGTAGGAAAAAGTTTAGAGTTTAGAGTTTACAGCGTTAAGTTTTTTATCATCCGACGCGTTTTTTCATCTTGCAATACAATTTACTCCAAACTCTAAACCCTAAACTCTAAACTTTTTCGTACCTTTGCACCCAAATTACAATCAATCATCAACATGGAACAGAAATACTTCAAGAGAACTACCGTAACGGCAGCACTGCCATATGCCAATGGTCCTGTACACATCGGTCACTTGGCAGGCGTGTATGTGCCAGCCGACATCTATGCACGCTACCTGCGTCTGAAGGGACGTGACGTCCTGTTTGTGTGTGGAAGTGACGAACACGGCGTGCCCGTGACCATCCGTGCCAAGAAGGAGGGGTGCACCGTGCAGGATGTGGTGGACCGCTATCACAGCATCATCAAGAAGTCTTTTGCCGACTTCGGCATCAGCTTCGACATCTACAGCCGCACCACCAGCAAGACACACCACCAGTTTGCCGCCGACTTCTTCAAGAAGCTCTATGACGAAGGCAAATTCGTGGAAATCACCTCCGAGCAGTTCTACGACGAGGAGACCAAGCAGTTCCTCACCGACCGCAACATCAAGGGCGAGTGTCCACGCTGCCACGCAGAGGGCGCGTATGGTGACCAATGCGAGAAGTGTGGTGCCACGCTTTCTCCCGAAGAGCTCATCAACCCTGTCAACGCCATCAACGGCAACCCATTGGTGAAGAAAGCCACCAAACACTGGTACCTGCCGTTGGAGCAATATCAGCAGTGGCTGGAAGAATGGATTCTGAAAGGACATCCCGAATGGCGCAGCAACGTGTATGGTCAGTGCAAGAGTTGGCTGGATGGCGGTTTGAAGCCCCGTGCTGTGACGCGCGACTTGGATTGGGGTATCCCCGTACCGGTGGAAGGCGCTGAAGGCAAAGTGCTCTATGTGTGGTTTGATGCCCCCATCGGCTACATCAGCAACACGAAGGAACTCTGCGAGAAGGAGCCCGAGAGATGGGGCACTTGGCAGAAATGGTGGCAGGATGAGGAGACACGTCTCATCCACTTCATCGGCAAGGACAACATCGTCTTCCACTGCATCGTCTTCCCATCAATGCTGAAAGGACATGGCGACTACATCTTGCCCGACAATGTGCCTGCCAACGAGTTCCTCAACCTCGAAGGCAACAAGATTTCAACATCAAAAAACTACGCCGTTTGGCTCAACGAATATCTGGAGGAACTGCCCAACCGTCAGGACGAACTGCGCTATGTGCTCACCGCCAATGCGCCCGAAACGAAGGATAACGACTTCACGTGGGCAGACTTCCAAGCACGCTGCAACAACGAACTGGTGGCTGTGTATGGCAACTTCGTGAACCGCGCTTTGCAACTCACCCAGAAATACTACGACGGCATCGTGCCCGAATGTGGCGAACTGACCGAGAGCGACAAGGCAACACTGGCTGAGTTTGCCTCCGTGAAAGACAATGTGGAGAAACTCATCGAGGGCTTCAAGTTCCGCGAGGCTCAGAAGGAGGCGATGAACCTCGCCCGCATCGGCAACAAGTACATTGCCGACGAAGAGCCTTGGAAGGTCATCAAGACCGACCCTGAACGTGTGAAGACCATCATCTACATCTCTCTGCAACTCACAGCCAATCTCGCCATTGCGTTTGAGCCATTCCTTCCCTTCTCATCAGCAAAACTCCGCGAGATGATTAACATGGAGAGCCTGAACTGGGAAGACCTTGGCAAGACCAACCTTCTGCCTGCTGGCAAGCAACTCGGAAAACCAAGTCTGCTCTTCTCAAAGATTGAGGATGACACCATCAAGTTCCAGACCGACAAGCTCGAAGCCACCATCAAGGCGAACGAGGCTGCCAATGCAGAGGTGGCACCCGTGAAAGAGACCGTGGCATTCGACGACTTCACCAAACTCGACATCCGCGTAGCCACCGTGCTCGAATGCGAACGAGTGCCCAAGATGAAGAAGCTGCTCAAATTCAAATTGGACGACGGCACACCCAAGGGACGTACCATCGTTAGCGGCATTGCGCAATGGTATGAGCCCGAACAGCTCGTTGGCAAGCAAGTGCTCTTCATCGCCAATCTGGCTCCTCGCGAGTTCAAGAACGGACTGGTCAGCGAGGGCATGATTCTCTCAGCAGAGAACTACGACGGCAGCATCAGCGTGACCACCGTTGAGAAGCCTGTGAAAGGCGGCAGTCAGGTGTGCTGATTTGCTTTTTGAGGCGGGGGAACCATCTGTGTAAAAGGCGTCTTGTTCAAATTGATGAACAGGACGCCTTTTGTTTTGCCAGCATCGCCCTCGCGGTAGCCCATTTGACTCCGTGGAACTGAGGGTTCTCAATAATCCATTCTTTGGCTCTACGCAAAGAAGAAGTACGCCACGGCGATGGCGGCAAGGATGCCTCCCAAGTCTGCCAAGAGTCCACAAGTGACGGCATGACGGGTGTGGCGAATGCCTACTGAACCGAAATAGACGGCGAGGATGTAGAAGGTCGTGTCGGTGGAACCTTGGAAGATGCAGGCAAGACGACCTGCAAAGGAGTCGGCGCCGTAGGTGGTCATGGCATCGACCATCATGCCACGTGCGCCTGAACCTGAGAGGGGCTTCATCAAGGCGGTGGGCAGGGCTGCCACGAAGTCGGTGTTGCCGCCACAGAGTTCGACAAGCCAGTTGATGCCGCTGATGAGAATGTCCATGCCACCGCTGGCTCTGAAGACGCCAATGGCTACGAGGATGGCTACAAGATAGGGAATGACACGGATGGCTGTGGTGAACCCGTCTTTGGCGCCTTCGATGAACGCTTCATACACGTTCACCTTCTTCACCATGCCAGCGATGATGAAGGAGAGGATGATGCCGAAGAGGATGATGTTGGCAACGAGTGTGCTCACCGTGTCCATCGTCTCTTTCTCCATCTGCGAGAAGCCCCAAATGGTGGCTGCCACCAACAGGCACATGCCGCCAAGTACGCCCAAGAGGACGGGCTGCAGAAGGTTGATGCGCTGGTAGATGCTGACGATGATGATGCCCACCAAGGTGGCTACGAAGGTGGCTAAGAGGATGGGCACAAAGACGTCGGTGGGTTGGGCTGCTCCCAGCTGGGCACGATAGACCATGATGGAGACGGGAATGATGGTGAGTCCTGATGTGTTTAGCACCAAAAACATGATCATGGGGTTGGTGGCTGTCGCGTTTCGCTCGGTTTCCTGTTCTGCTGTCCATCCATGCGATTCTCTCAACTGACGGTTTTTCTCCACATTCAGCTCCTGCATGCTCTCCATGGCTTTCAAGCCTAAGGGTGTGGCAGCATTGTCCAATCCGAGCATGTTGGCCGCGATGTTCATGAAGATGTGACCTGTAGCGGGATGACCTTTAGGAATGTCAGGGAAAAGCCGTGTGAAGAGCGGGCTCAGCATACGTGACAGCACATTGACAACACCACCCTTCTCTCCTATTTTCATGATACCCATCCATAGGGAGAGGACTCCTGTAAGCCCGATGGATATCTCGAAGGCTGTCTTTGCGTTCTCGAATGTGGAACCTACGATGTCGGCAAATACGCCTGTATTGCCAATGAAGCACTGAATAATGGCGCACAGGGCTGCCAAAAGGAAAAATGCAATCCAAATGTAGTTGAGTACCATAAGTTGGGAGTTAGGAGTTTAGGGTTTAGGGTTGAGGGTTGAGGGTTTAGAGTTTAGAGTTTAGAGTTTAGGGTTGAGAGTTGACAGTTGACAGACTCATCGTACATCGTACATCATCCATCGTACATCATCCATGCTTGTCTCGGTTGGCAAAGATGTTTGCCAGTATCGTTCCGCTGATGCTATGCCATGCACATGAGATGGCACAGGGCACAACCGCCATCGGGTTGGTTGCCACGAAGAATGTCATGGCAAGGTTGGTGCCCAACCCAGCATTTTGCATGCCCACCTCGATGGAGAGTGTGCGTTTTTTGGCGATGGAGAACCCGCACATCCTGCCCACTGAATAGCCAAGCACATAACCAATCGTGTTGTGACAGAAGACCATGCCGAAGGTGAGGAGGAAGAGCACCATGCCGTTTTCCACCAAGGGGTCGTGAACAGTGGTGACAACGCCACCGACAATGCATGCCAAACATGCCACTGACACGCCTGGCATGCAACCTTGTATTTTCTTGAACACGTCTTTGTGCCCCAACCACACATTCAGGAAGAAGCCGATGGCGATGGGGATGATAGTCACAATGAGTATTTGCTGGAACATGCCCCACGCATCTACATCCACACGCTCGCCTGCCAGCCACAACACCAGCAGGGGCGTAAGCACGGGAGCCAGCAAGGTGGAGGCACAGGTCATGCCTACGGAGTATGCCACATCACCCTTGCAGAGGAACGACATGATGTTGCTCGACACACCGCCTGGACAGCAGCCCACGAGAATGATGCCAATGGCCATTGCCGTGCTGTAAGGGGCAAATGCAGGCACCTGACTGAACAGCCAGGACAGCGAGAATGCCACCAACGGCATGATGGTGAACTGCGCCATCGCTCCTATCAGAATGTCAAACGGACGTTTCGCCAACAGCTTGAAGTCTTCAGGAGTCAATGTTAGTCCCATCGTCAGCATGATAATGCCCAGAATCACGGTTTGCGTGTTGCCTTTCACCCATTCGAAAAGCACAGGGAAAAAGAACGTGACAACGGCTGTGAGAATGACAAAGAGGCTTGCCTTCCCACTGAGCACGTCACTGATAGTCTTAAATATCCGATACATTTCTTTCTACGCTTTCAATTTGAGCACAAAGGTAAGGAAAAAAAATGAAAAAATGAAAGAATGAAAGAATGAGAAAATGAAAAGGGAATGAGGAATTATTACTTTTTCAACGAAAAAACACCCTGAATAGCAAATAATTCCTCTTTCATTTTCTCATTCTTTCATTTTTTCATTTTTTTCCTTACCTTTGCAACAGAAAGCTAAATCTATGTAATATGGGAAAAGAACAATCTTTGGAAGTGACGGGCGAAAAGCCCAGAGGCAGTGAGAGAGAAGAACTGATGTTGCTGCGCATTACCGGCGAAGACCGCCCTGGGCTGACTGCCAGCATCATGGACATCCTTTCGCGTCACGACGTGGACATTCAGGACATCGGACAGGCTGACATCCATTCGACCCTGTCGCTGGGCATCCTGATCAGGGTGAGAGATGACAGGTCGGGCTATGTGATGAAGGAGTTATTGTTCAAGGCGAACGAGCTTGGCGTGAACATAGGGTTCGCTCCCGTGACGATAGAGGAGTATGAGGCGTGGGTGGCTCGTCAAGGCAAGAACCGCTACATTCTGACGGTGCTGGGAAGAAGACTAAAGGCAAGACAGATTGAGGCGGTGAGTCGGCTGATTGCGGAACAAGGACTGAACATCGACGGCATCAAGCGCCTGTCTGGGCGTGCGAGCATTCTGCATCCGAAGGAGAAGACGAGGGCATGCATCCAGTTTTCGGTACGAGGCACACCCAAAGACAGGGAGGCGTTGCACGGAGCACTGTTGCAGATGTCGGGCGAGATGGAGATTGATGGTTCTTTTCAGACGGACAACATGTACCGCAGAATGCGGCGACTGATTTGTTTCGACATGGATTCGACACTGATTCAGACGGAGGTGATTGATGAATTGGCAAGAAGAAACGGGGTGTATGAGCAGGTGGCTGCCATCACGGAGCGTGCCATGAGGGGTGAGATTGATTTCAAGGAGAGTTTCACGGAGCGGTGCAGACTGCTGAAGGGACTGGACGTGAGTGTGATGAGGGAAATTGCAGAGAACCTGCCCTTTACGGAGGGTGTGGACAGACTGATGTATGTGCTGAAGAAATATGGTTACAAGATTGCCATCCTCAGTGGTGGATTCACCTTCTTCGGCGAATACATCCAAAAGAAATATGGTATTGATTATGTGTATGCCAACGAACTGGAGATAGACGAGACTGGGCATCTGACAGGCAACTATGTGGGAGAGATTGTAGATGGCAAGCGGAAGGCGGAGTTGCTGAAACTGATTGCACAGGTGGAGAAAGTGGATTTGCAGCAGACCATCGCAGTAGGTGATGGAGCAAATGACCTGCCCATGCTTTCCCAAGCAGGTTTGGGCATTGCCTTCCATGCAAAACCTCGTGTGGTGGCGAATGCACAGCAGAGCATCAACACCATCGGACTGGATGGCGTGCTTTACTTCTTGGGATTCAAGGATTCCTACTTGGACGAGAAAGCGCAATAGCGAGCCCCACGTGGCAGATAACTTTCCTATATTTTTTGAAACTCTAACACATACCTATATGAAAAAGTTTGTTTTACTTTCAGTTTTTAGTTTTTCACTCTTCACTTCTTCTGCACAGACAGGGGCAGACTATCTGAAAGCAGCACAAAGGGCAGATGTGGAAATCGTTTTTGATTTGTCTGACACTGGCAAGGAATACAAGGTGAATTGGGGCATGGATGCCGCATGGGATTGGGATTTCAATGTGAAGCGAGGTGTGGCGCATATCGGCAAGGGAAACTTTGCTACAGGGCGTGTGTCGTTCCAACCCAATGACCTCGTGACAGACAATGGCGATGGCACATTCTCCCTTACTGACCGTCAGAAAAAGAAGTTGCAGTGGCGTTGCAACCTCATCAAGCTGACAGGCACGACAGAGGTAAACCTCAACTGCGACCACGAAGCGCTGTTCCGTCCTGCCGACAGCAATGGCAACTATCTGGACACAGACGAGAGAGACTATACGGGCAGGACAAACTATCGCGGCAAGCCACAGGAGTGGTACAAGCTCATCAAGGCGAGTGTGCAGTATGTGCAGAGTCAAGGACTGAAGGTGGTAAGCGTATCGCCTTTCAACGAGCCCGACTTCGTATGGGAACAAGCCACCGACGAGGATCAAGCCAAGCGGGATTTCCTTGCCATCGCCAGACTGATCAAGGCGGATGACTTCTTCAAGGACATCCGCGTTTGTGGCGGCAACACCTTGAATAATGACAAGGCATGGACTTGGTTCTACTATCTGAGGAACTATTTGGACGAGGGCAACACGCACCAGTTGGCTGGCTCGTTTGACAACTATGCCAATTTCTTCACCCGATTGAAGAGGGAGGGCAAGGTGGCAACTGCCGACGAGCTGCACAATGTGGGTGAAGCCATCGTGGGTGTAAACTACGGCATGGAGAATGGCATCTGGTGGGGCTTTGACTCAAAAGCACGCGGTCAGTTCTGCCTCGACTCAAACGAAGGGGTACGGTTGGGGTATGGTGAAAACCGTGCAGCGTGGACGTGCGGTGCCGTGTATCGCAACAACACAACCGGTGAGGTGCATGGCTATCTCGGTTCGTCGGAGCGCCAAGCCTCCACATCCACTTTTGCTTTTGTCAGCAAGGACAGGGATGTGTATTTCAATGGCGATGGCCCTACAAGAAGATATGTGTTTGAAGTGCCAGGCGGCACAGGCTACCAGAAAGGACAAATCAATGCTGAGCGTGTGTTCGACATCACATGGGGAGAAGATGTGGCTCCCAGTGTCATCAATGGCACTTACCTCATCTTGAACCAATACAGCGGCAAGGTGTTGACTGGTGCGGGAAATGCGAACGTCACCACCTCAAGCCTTCAGTCTTCGGGCACATCGCAACACTGGAAGGTGACTCCTGGATATACCACTGGCGACATATCCAACTGGTTTATTGACAATGTGACCACAGGCAAGAATTCCCACCTGAATGTGCTGAACCTGAACCTTGACGAGGGAGCCAACGTCATCTGCTGGTCGGGCGATGGCGATGGCAAGCACTTGCTGGAGGAGCAATGGTATCTGAAGTATGCACAGGATGGTTACTATTACATTATCAGTCGTCTGTCCAATAAATACCTCTACTGCACGAACACAGCATCGGGTTCAGAGGTGTGCCTGAAAGAGGGACCATCTCCTAAGGCTCGTTCCAAGTCGGCATACCTTTGGCGTTTCCAACCCATCGATTCGAAAGCGGAAACCCGAGCTCCTGCTGCACCAACAACCCTCACTGCCCAAGAGCTGGGTGCAGAGGGAATGGAACTGGCATGGACAGCTCCTGTTGACAATGACGCGCTGACCTACATTGTGCTGCGTGCCGATGTACCCCAGCAGGAGGGTGAAGAACCTGAATACAACACCATTGCCCGCGGTGTTGCCACCACCTCCTACACCGACAAGACTGCCGAGGAAGGCAAACACTACTATTATAAAGTGAAAGCCGTCGATTATGCTGGCAATCGTTCGAAGGCATCCGAGGAACTCGCCACAGGCATTGACGCTCCTGCTGCCGTTATGCAAAGCGGCAAGGAAAGCAACGGTGAACGCTATGACCTGAGCGGCAAACCTGCTTCGGACACATCAACGGGCATCATCATACAGGGACAGAAGAAAATCTATGTCAAATAATTGAAGCGGACGTTTTCACATATTATCGGACTGCTGTGCACAATCTCTTGTTGTGCACAACAGTTGGTGTTTTCACCACTTGACACCAGCGACGGACTGAGCAGCAACTGCGTGTTGCACATCCTCGAACTGCCCGACGGAAGGATTGCCGCCACCACCCCACAGAGCATTGACGTTTGGGATGGACAGCGTTTCCAAATCATACCGAAGGACACGCTGTCATCCACTCCCTTGCCCGGCTATCAAGGCGCCTATCACGTTTATGCCGACAAGAACAACCGTTTGTGGGTGAAGGACTACAGAAAAATATGGTGCTACGACAAGCAGCTCCAGTTCATTCATGATTGTCTGCCCGACAGTGCCGACGACGTGTTTGTAGATGACCAAGGCGACGTGTTCTTCATTCAGCAAGACACCACCCACCTGCTGTTCGACCTCAAGACGTTCCAAGGAAAACAGTACCGTTTCTATGCCAACGGAGAGGTGGTATGCAGTGAGGGAGACCATCTTTTATATACAGCACAAGCCTCGCTTGACTCCACCGCCATCACCTCACTCGTCGTCACCGACACCCTTCGTGGACGTTTCTATCAGTTGATAGACCAAAAACTGTGTCTGGAATTTGACACCCACACCCGACGCTGGACGGAAATCTTCCGTGCCAATCGACTGCACACCATCTCACTGACAGATAACAACACTGCCTTCATTGTCAGTCGCGACGGCATATGGAAGATAGACCTGCCTTCCAGAAAAGCGGAGCAGATAGAGCAAGTGCTGATGACGGATGGCTCCTACATCTCCTCCAGCAGATTGAACACCATTTTCACCGACAGGAACGGGAATGTGTGGATAGGCTCCTATGACCACGGACTGTTGGTGGGACGACATGCCAAGACATCCGAATCACACACGCCTTTTGTATGGATATTGACGGGTGTCGGAGGGTTCGTGTGCTTGATGCTCCTATGGTGGTTCTTTGGAAGGAAAAGAAAAGGTGAGCACACCGACAGCACCGTCTCTGACACACTCTCCACACCCCCTGTCACAGTTGCCACCATACCCATTGACCACGAGCTGGTCAGTCGTGCCACGACATTGGTGGAGCAGCATCTTGCCACGCCCAACTATACGGTTGAACGCCTTGCCCAAGACCTCTGCATGGACCGTACTGGACTCTATAAGAAGATGACTGCCATGCTGGGGAAAACTCCAACGGCATTTATCCGTGGCATCCGAGTGAACCACGCTGTCCAACTCATCCAAACCACCTCACTCACCATGACAGAAGTGGCAGAGCAATCTGGCTTCAGTTCAGCGAGTTACATGGCAAAATGCTTCCAGAAAGACCTTGGAAAGAACCCCTCAGAACTAAAGGGAAATCAACCATAGTACTCTGTTGATTCAACGTGATTACCCACTGAAATCAACCACACTACTCTGTTGATTCATCCACATCATTCCTTCCCAAAAGAAGAAAAGTCCTACCTTTGCAGCAATCATTCACTAAAACCTCATATTCTTATGAAAAAAACCTTTCTTTTATCTTTGGTAACCCTGTCCGTCCTGACGACTTGGGCACAGACAGTGGAATTCTACACACCCCGCACTGTCCGCATCGTGAACGATAATGGACAGAAGGCTGGGAAAAAGTCGCTTGTGGTCATTGCGCAGCCAGAGCAGGTGAAGGTGAGTCAGACACAAAAAGGCAATGCCACCGTTTACAAGTCTTCGGCACTCACTGTCACTGTCGATGCAGGTAAGGTGACCTTTGCCGACAACAAGGGTAATCTTCTCACCCAAGCTGGCGAAAGCGTTCTTACTCCCATCACCACAGGACCTAACGCAGGTGCATTCCGCGTGAAGCAGACATTCTCCGTGGAAGCCGACGAGGGCATCTATGGCATTGGTCTTCTACAAAATGGCAAGATGTCACAGCGTGGCGAGAACCGACACATGGAGCAGAGCAACCTTGAAGACTTTGCCCATTTCTATCAAAGTATCAAAGGATACGGAATCTTTTGGGACAACTACTCCCCCACCCACCTCATCACTCCTGCAAAAGGTGTAGCAGGCAACGTGGAGTTGGAATCGGAAGTAGGCAAACTGAGTGACTACTATTTCATCTATGGTGGCAATGCAGACGGGGTGATAGCCGAGATGAGACATCTCTCTGGCGAAGTGCCCATGTTCCCTTTGTGGACATACGGATTTCATCAGAGCCGTGAACGCTACAAATCACAGAATGAGCTGTTGGAGGTGGTGCACAAATACCGTGACCTCAAAGTGCCCTTCGATGGCATCATTCAGGACTGGCAATATTGGGGCAGCAACTACAACTGGAATGCGATGGAGTTCCTCAACCCTGAGTTTGACCGCGCACAACAGATGATAGATGAAGTGCACAAGCAACATGCCCACATGAGCATCAGTATCTGGGCATCCTTTGGTCCTGAAACCAAAGCCTTCAAAGAGATGAAGGAGAAGAACTTGCTACTTGACTTCCAGACATGGCCACAGAGCGGACTGTCCCAATGGCCTCCACGCATGGACTATCCCAGTGGCGTGCGTTGTTACGACGTGTATAGTAAAGAAGCCCGCGACATCTATTGGAAAAACCTCTCCCGTCTCCACAAGATGGGCATCGACGCATGGTGGATGGACTCCACTGACCCCGATCAGATGAACGTGACCGACGAACAGCGTGACCAGCCCACAGCTATGGGCACTTTCCGTAGCGTACGCAACGCCTTCCCTCTCATGACCGTGGGTGGTGTGTACGACAGCCAACGTGCCATCGACGACAGCAAGCGCGTCTTCATCCTCACCCGCTCCTACTTTGCTGGTCAGCAGCGCTATGGTGCCAACACATGGAGCGGCGACATCGGCTCTTCATGGGATAGCTTCCGCAAGCAAGTGCCTATCTGTCTTAACTACACCCTCACCGCTAACCCTAACGTGAATGCCGACATCGGTGGCTTCTTCGCCAGCTCCTACAGCACACAGGGTCACAACTCTGCCACACGCAACCCTCAGTATCAGGAACTCTACGTGCGCTGGATGCAATTCGGTGCCTTCACCCCTATGATGCGCAGCCACGGAGCTGACGTCTATCGCGAGCTCTACTACTTCGGCAAACAAGGAGAACCCGTCTATGACGCCCTCGTCGATGCAGTCAAACTCCGCTACCGCTTCCTTCCCTACATCTATAGCCAGTCATGGCAAGTGACCGCACACCACGATTCTTTCATGCGTGCCCTCTTCATGGATTTCAAGGAAGACAAGCAGACATGGGACAATAACCGCCAATACCTCTTCGGACACAATGTGCTGGTCTGCCCTGTGGTTGACCCGCTTTACACACAAGAGAAAATCGTGAAGACCGACCCTATGTCGGGATGGGACAGGCAGAACCTGCAGCGTGAGACCTATGCGCCCGTTGATTGGAAGACAGAAAAGACTTTCAGTGTGTATCTTCCCGCAGGTGCACAATGGTACGATTATTGGACTAACTCCCTTTTGAATGGTGGGCAGACAATCACTGCCGCAGCACCTCTTAATCATTCGCCCCTTTACATCAAGGCAGGCTCCATCCTTCCCCTTGGTCCTGATGTACAGTATGCCAACGAAAACAAGTTTGACAACCTCGACATTGTGGTATATCCAGGAGCAGACGCCACCTTCACCCTCTACGAAGACGAAGGTGACAACTACAACTATGAGAAGGGACAGTACAGCACCATCACCCTCACATGGAACAACCATTCGAAAACCCTCACCATTGGCAAACGCAATGGCTCCTTTGAAGGCATGCCAGCTTCACGCACTTTCCACGTAAAAGTGGCTGGCGGTGCACAAAAGACCATCACCTACAGCGGCAAGAGCCAAACCGTGAAACTGTAAAGGTCATCAAAAACAGCAACCGCGGCACCCTTCAAGGATGCCGCGGTTGTTTGTTCTTGGATGTCCGATTACTTGCGGAGACCAAGCTTCTTGACGATTGCACGATAGCGTTCGATGTCCTTTCGCTTCAAATAAGAGAGGAAACGGCGACGCTGACCCACAAGCTGAACCAGTGCACGATTGGTTACGTGGTCTTT
>JAEEGG010012424.1_pt1 | contig 18371 bp, 3 predicted proteins | sample 9134161 | NCBI WGS metagenome assembly JAEEGG01 (sample SAMN16246543, study PRJNA631951) | gut metagenome | biome: gut microbiome; feature: rumen; material: CR-attached | host: Bos | place: Iran: Karaj | collected 2018-10 | reverse complement strand
CGTCGAGAGCGACGGCAGGCAGTCGTTGTCGTTGTTGAAGCCGGACTGGTCGACCAAGTCGCCGACACCGTCGAACACGATGCCGAAGTCGTAGTCGATGAGCGTGCGGTCAGGAATACCGTCCTGGTTGATATCGCCGCAGTTGTCGAGCGGACGCCACTCCTTCGAGAAGATGGCTTCCACGTAGGTGTCTATGTAGGAGCCGCTCTCGGTGGCGGAGCCCGGGAGGCCGACAGGCGTCGGCATCATCGTCTGGCCCGCGATTTCAGGAAGCGCCGAGTCGCTGAGGCTGGACGACGTAAGTCCGCCGTTCTCGCCGAGGACGTGGCTGAGCCACGTGTACAGGTAGGAGTCGCGCTCGGTGTCCTTGTATGTGTAGAACGGAGCGCTTTCCGTCAGATCGCCGTTAGCGCTGATCATGAAGTCCCTGGGCTTCAGCGAGCCGTTGTCAATGTCGCCAACCTTGTAGCCCAGGCCGAAGACTTCGACCGAAGGACGCGTTCCGCAGTTCCAGGTAAAGTTGAAGAAGCTACCGGACGTGGGCTTGTCGATGTCGGTCCAGACATGGCCCTCGCCGCGGCCCTTGGCCTGCGCGTACTTGCGCGACAGGGTCGTGCCCACGCCGGAGGAAGGTCCGGACGCGATGGTCTTCAGGAACTTTGAGGCCTCGACCTTGTAGTAGTAGGTGTAGATCTCGGTTCCGCCATCCTTGTCCTCGACAGTCATGGTGACCACCAGAATGCCCTGGTTGTTGCCGAAGTCAGGAGTGAACGAGCCGCTCTCCGGTCCCGTCACGTAACGGACGAGTTCGGCGGGATCATTCGAGAGGGGACCGGCGAAAGTTATCTTGACGCCGGGACCGGTTGCGTTCGCCCACGTCTCGCTGTAGTCCCTGTCGACATCGTACTTGACGGCCCAGTTGATGGCCCTGGTCGAGGAGCCCGCGACCACGTATGCGTTGCTCTCGGTGTTGCCGTGTGTCGCGTATTCCGTCGTGCTCTCGCCCAGTTCTGGAGCGATGTTGCTGATGTATATCTTCGTCGGCGGCATCGTAGAGAGATAGTACTCGTTTGCCGGCGTGTGGCTCGTCGGGAGCTCGTCGTTGTTGATGACGAACGACGTGACGGTGAAGCCGTAGATCGAAGCGTTGTCGGTGCCGTCAAGCTCGTCGATGGCCATCGCCTGCTGCATTACCCCCTGGCTCAGCTTCAGGCGGTAGTAGGTGCTCTCCGGATTGTACGGATGCTCGGGGCTGGCGAGCGCCGTGAGAAGCGCCTCCGCCTCGGCATTCGAGATACGGAAGCCCGACTCGAACGCGATGTAGCCCGGATTGGTCTTTCCTGCAGGCGTCGCGCTGGTGACCTGGACGAGGACGTCTAGCTCTCCTTTGTACTTTTGATCCCAGTAGCTGACGCCGACGTTGAACTTCCGTTTGCTCTCCTCGTTAAGACCGAGCTTCTCAATGAGCGAGATCTCCTCCGCGCCATGCTCGACGGACGGCTGGGCGAGGACCGTCACGTACACCGTGTATGTGACATCGCTCCAGTCGTTCATGTCCTTGTCCCTGACCTCGGCAGTGACCTGCCACACGCCGGCCGCCGGGAAGGAGTATTTGAAAGGATGCTCTTCCGGGAAGCCCTCTAAGACCTCCGGGTCGTCATAGGGGGTTCCGTCAAGCGTTGCCGTCCAGCGGACCTTGAAAGGCTTGTTTGTATTCGTGAGGTCGTATGTGCCCGGATCAACGGCGGTGAGCGTGAACGTCTGCTCCTGGTCCATAGGCAGCTTGTTCGGGTAGTTGTAGCCATCTCCCGACGCCTTAATGCCGTTCATCTCTATTTTCTTGATGGTCGGCTCGACATTGTAGATCTTGACGGTGGGCTTGGTGGAGGCATAGCCCTTGACCCTCTTGTTCTCCTCGTCGGTCCCGTCCCAGTGCTGATCATAGGAGAACACGACCTCGAACGCCACGGTGACACCGGGCGTCTTGAGTCCGTCGAGGAACGTGATCGACCCCTCGATCTCGTCGGTGTTCTCGACCGGAATGCCCTCGGGGTCATCCATGCCGAGAATGAAGTTGTACGGTGCGGCGGTGAACATATCGGCACTCGCGCTGGAACTCGGCTTCAAGTAGGCGTACATCACCTTCGAAGCATCTTCGTACTTCTCCGAAAGCTTGATCTTTATCGCCGAGGACTCACCTTCCTCGAAGGTGCGCTTCTCGGCCGTGAATGTGTCGTCCCAGTAAGTCAACGTCGCGGTTCTGGCCTCCTTGACGTCCGCGAGGAACGTGCGCACCTCGCTCTTCTTCGCGTTGCCCGTGTTCGGGTTGATCGGCGCAACGACGTACACCTGGCTCTCGATGTTCTCGCCCGACGCGGCATAGGTGAGAACCGGCAGGTCAAGCGTCTTCTGCGGATTGTTCGGGTCGGCGAAGTCAAGCTTGTAGAGAGCGCCGCCGTCGCCTACGTAGTAGCTGTCTTCAAGGGGTACGAACAGGTCGGAGCTCCTGTACTTTACGTAGATCTTATAGCCGGTTTTGACGTCGTGCGTGTCGGCAAACGTGTCCCCGACCGCGATGGTGAACGGATATTTGTCGTTGCATGTCGTCGTGACGGCCTTCGAACCCTCCGCAGGGGCGACGATCGACGTCGTCTCCGCCGCTATGTTGATCGACTTGGCGCCCTTCTCTATCGCGGCGTCCGCCGTGGGGTTGTCGACTATCGCGGACTGGAACTTAACCTTCGCCCCGCCGAGCGTGTGCGCGTCGGCTCGAAGAGCGAACACGTAGATCGGCAGCTTGCCGGTCGTGTTCGCCGGAATCGTCACCGTCGGGATCGCGGCATCGCTGCCGTCGACCATCGGCTCGTCGATCGTGTCGGTCGTGGTGCTGAAGCGCAGATAGTTCTTCCAGTCCACGCCGCTGCCGTCCGTGAACTCGGGCGTGATGGAGACTTTGACGGCTTCCTCGTAGGGCTGCGAGAGATAGACGTTGAGCACCGCCGCATATGTCGTGTAGTCGCTTCCCGCGATGGCGGTCGCGCGGTCGCAGTCGACGATGACGCTCGGGGGCAGCGGCTCGATGCACTTCACGGGCACCGTGAGGTAGTCGTAGAGCCTGTCGCCAGTTGCGAGCGAGTAGTTGAATTGGTTGTAGGCGCTTAGGACGATGTTGGCCGTGCCGTTCTCCGCAACACCCTCGATGAGGAAGTCCTTGCTCATCTGCCCGCCGGCGAAAGTGACGGCGCCAACCTGAATTGTGCGCATCCCGCCGGTGGTGGTGACCTTCATCGTCACGGGCGTTCCGCCCTTGATCTTGACCGCATCCTCGTTGTCGGACCAGACATAGAGCGTCGTCTCTACCTCAGGTGCCGCGTCCGCAACAAGCTTGGGAACAGAGCCACCTCCGGTGATTGTGGAGTTCTCGTGGATTGTCCTCCAGAAGTCGGTTGTCTCCCAGTCGTCGGAGAAGTCAATGGTCTTAACGTAGAAGCCGCACTTCTCAAGCGAGTAGTCCTTTGTGGACGCGAACGACTCGCCGGGGATGATCTCGTCGGTCGTCCTGAACGTCCAGCGGCAGGGCACGCTGTTCGTCTCGGACATATCGTCGGAGATCACATCCTCCGCAAAGCCCCAGAAAGAACGCTGCGGGTTGAAGTAGTACTCGCTGTCCGACCGCACGTCGCCCGCCGGGCCCGTCGCCGTCGCGAGGCGTATCGGCATTGCGAAGTCGCCCGGCTTCGTGACGTACTTGAAGATCACCGCAGTGCACGTGTCGCCCTCCTCCAGGTCCGTCACGTATGTCGCGTAGTCAAGACGCCCGGAAACGTACACACCGATCTGCATCGGCGTCAACGCATTCGCGACGATCTCACTGCCTATGCCGTAATACTCCATGTGCCACTTCTTTCCCGCAAGCGCCGATATCTGGTTGCGCGCCTGGAGCCGCACTTTGAAGTACAGCTCCTTGCCCGCACCGAACGGAACCGCCGCAGTCGTTGCGGGACCGGTCAGGTCTATTCCGTTCTCGTCGCATCGCGTGATGCTGAATATGTCGCCGCTCGCCGCAGACGCGGACAGGCAGCCGAACAGGCCGATCGCGGCCGTGAGGACCAGTGATGTCAGTTTCTTTTTCATGTTGTTTGCCCTTGTACTACAAAATTAACGTTTATCTCCGGACGCCGCGCCGTCGCGATGCATCCGCTCCCGAATGATGGCCGCCGACTTCTGCCGGTTGGCCTCGATTTCCGCAGCCTGCGAAAAAAGACGGTTTGTAAGCGCGACATAGCGCTCCGAGTTCGTGTCGTCACCGAGCGCCTCGATCTCCTGGCGCGTCTGCGCAATGCGGGCCATTATCTCCTTCAGCTCGCCTTCCTGAACCTTCAGCTGCTCGCGATAGAGCGGATCTTTTATGCGCGAATACGGCGCCTCAGTCCCGGGCTTCTGCTCCGGAGCCGCGCCGCGCCGAGTGAACACCAACGCCAGCACGGCCGCAATGACCGCGACGGCAACTACCGCCAGAACAAGCGCCCTGTTCTTTCCGCTATTCGCCATAGTAGTTCTCCTGCTTGAGCGTGCTCACGCCGTCCGCCGGCTGCAGACGCGTGTCTATCGACCAGAACCAGCCTATGCCCGTGAGCGGCTTGCCGGCCGCCTTCTCCTTCTCCCACCAGTCGCCCCAGCCAGTGTTGTAGCCGACCGAATCGGGCCAATACGGATCCTCGATCTCGATGCGCGAGACCCCCTCGGGCGTGAACGAGTCCTCGTTGAACACGAACCACCTCAGCGGCATGCGGTTCTCCTTCTCGCTCACAATCCCGTTCATGAGCATGCCCGTCACCTTGAACGTAACGCTCTTCCAGGCGTCTTCCTGCGAGTTGTAGCCCAGCGAGCTGCTGCCCGGCTCGAGCCCGCGCAGCGCATAGGGCGTCCAATGCGTGCCGAAGTCGTTCGCACCCCTGCGGTGCTCCGGCACAGCAGCCGTCTCGCTCTTGTTCGTCATCATCATGTACACGCCGAGCCTGACGTTCTTGAGAGCCGTGCCGTCCCAGGCCGTCACGTCGTGGATCGTCGGTCCTTCGGAAATTCCGCCGATAAGCGCAAGCTGGCCGGACGTCGGGTCCATGTCGAGCCAGTACATCTCCGTAAGCGTCATGTTCGTCACCACCGTGCCGTTGAGCGAGCAGAACTCGGCGAGCCTTATCTCGCCCGACTCCACGTCCGCGAACGGATTGCCGTACAGGTCAGTGCCCTGCAGAAGCCATTCAACGATCGCCGGACGATACTCGTTGTCCTCGTCAACCCCGTACTCGGCTAGCTTCGGATCCGGCATGGCCGACGCCACCACGACGACGTTGTTGGAGGCACCCTTGCCCACGCCCTGCAACACGAATTCGTACGGCTGCGTGTCCTTTGTGCGAATGACACCGTCGATTGCGGACACCCCGTTCGTCGTAACTGCGCCGACGACGTGCCAGGGATCCACCCTGTACGTCACGTTCGTGCCGCCCTTGCTGCCCTTCGCGACCGACACGAGCAGCATCGCGTTCGTGAACGTCTCGCCGTCCCACTGCTGGATGTGATCGCCGGAGACTGTCAGGTACACGAGAATGTCCTCCCCGCTGGGAACAGGATGATCCGGATCTATCGACTGTCCTTCGTTGATCCTACCGGGCGTCCTGACCATCGCGTTGCTCCAGTCGTTCGTCGCCCTGCCCCTGTTCTGCCAGACTCCAAGCGAGTTCGGCTCGCCACCGTCATCGTCTTTGCCTACGTAGAAGAAGTCCGCCCCCGCCATCCTCTCGTTGAGGAACGCGACGGAGTTCGTCGGATGGTACGCCGCCACGTAGACCGGCGGAAGGTCGCTCCACCAGTTGGTGCCCATCACCACGATCTCATGCTCGACGATGCCGCTCTTCCTCACGAGCTGCAGCGCGAAGGGACGCACCGGCGATATCGTGACATTCCCCTGGTCGTCGCCAGACAGGCAAGTCATGTAGCTGTTGTTGAACTGCATGATGCCGTCCAAGGTGCCGTCCGCGTAGCTGAGTCTGCCGCTGTCCCTGGACTGCTTGTTGCCGATGACGCGGAACACCATGTTCGCCTCCGGCGCAATCCACTTGGCGTCCTTGGTGCCATCCAGCCCGTTGTCGCCGAAGACGGCCAGCTGGTTCGTCTGCACAATGTCGTTCGACGTCTGCGCCTCAAGCAACCTGACGCTCCACTCGGAGATGTCGGCCTCCGGAGGCTGCGCGATCTCGATGTACTGGAGGTCGTTGTCGGTGTTCACGGAGTCTACGAACTCGCCGAACACATTGACCTCGTTGATCCACGCCCAGCCCGGAGCGACAGTGTCGAGGATGTTGTATGCCGCGAACGCCTTGCCGTTGCCGTAGTTTGGATCGGAGTTCAGATCGAGCGGACGGTACCAGTCCGGCCCCTTGCCCGTCCGGCCCCACTCGGCCTGCGACAGGAAGTTGGTGATCGGCACGGAAGAGCCCTTCGTGTAGTACTCGACCTCGAGCGTATACTGCACGTACGTCGGCGCGGAGACCGACATGCCGATGACCGCGTTGGGGCTCGTGCGCTGGCTCGTGCGGTAGACGTAGCGCCCCTCCTCCACGCCGGTCGCAGCCGAAAGCAACGCCGACTTGTGCCCGGGCAGGTCCTTCCAGTTCTCGTAGCCCCACGGCAAGAGACCGCCGGTTACGCTGGTACCGCCCCTGTCGTACCAGTGCAGCCGCACGCGCGGCTTGCGGCTGAAGTCGATGTCGTCGGGCAGCTGCGCGCCGTAGATCTCGCACTGAACGCCCCATGCCTCGTTGCAGAGCGGCTGCTCGCGCTCTCCGGGCACACCGGGCACTTCACCCGTGCCGGCCATGTCGCTCTTGAAGCACCCGACATTCCTGAAGCCCATCCTGGCTCGGACCGCCTCGCTGACATACACCTCGTCGAGCAGGACGCGCTCCGCGGCAAGCACACCGGGCGGCAGCGCGTTGCCGCCGCCGGACGCGTCCTCATTCACGCCCGGCACGCCGACGACGGCCAGACGAAACGCCTTGAAGGACTGGCCGGGGTCCGTCTTGTAGCTGTACGTCTCGTACACAGAGTTGGAGATTGAGAACACCGCGCCGTCGATCTTGCTCCACGTCCCCTCGTCGGTCGCGGACGCATCCACGGAGCCAAAGAGGACAAGCGTTGCCGTCGGATCGTTCGGACTGTACTTTCTCGCCTTGAACGACACCTCGCCGACGATGTTCGACGTGAATGTCGGCGTCTGGATGAACGGCTTGTGCGGCAGGTACGACTCGCGGTCGCCAAGGTCGATCATGGCCGTGATGTCGTTCGCCACGGAGTTGTTGAGCGACCCGGAAAGGCCCATCGCGCCGGCCTCCGTCGAGTAGTCCTGCAGGAACATCCTCTTCTCGCTGTCCTCGTCACCGCCAACCGTCCGCATGTTCCAGCCCCACCAGCTGTGGACGTCAACGGCAGGCTCGTCGCGGCAGACGATCTTCGTGATAGTCACCTCGCCGAACTTCGCCGGATCGGTGATGTTCTTCACCGCAAGAATCGTGTTCGTGCTTACCATGACGCGCATCACGCCTGAGACGTCGTGCAGGCCGATGTAGGCGTTGAGAACGCCCGACTTGCGATCGGCGGCCGACATGACCGAGAAGTCGAAGTTCGTGACCGTCGTCCAAGTCGCCGGATTGAACGACTTGTCGTATCCGTCCACAGTGTTGCGGTCAACGTTGTTCGTCGCAATCTGCAGCACAAGGGCGGCGTTCAGCTGCGCGTCCTTGTATTCTACCGAGATCATGCCAAGACCCTTGCCGCGGGCCGTGCCGTCGCCACCGGAGCCGTTCCTGATGAAGCCGTCCATCAGCGGGGAACGTATCGCGCTCGGCGTGATGAGATCGGCCCTCTTGGCGCTCATGAGAACCGTGTTATTGATGATCCAGCAGGACGTGAACACAAAGTTCGAGTAGCCGTTGATGTCCGCGCGGTGCGCGGGGTCGGCCCAGTCAGGAAGGTACTGCGACACGCCGTTGACGGATCCGTCCACATCCCAGTTCCCGCCGCGCCACTGCTTGAGCGACACGGAGTCGATGACGATGTCTGTGCGGACGTCACCGAGCTTTCCGGCGACGCCCAGCCTGACCGAGCAGTCCTTCGTCGTGTAGAGCGGAACCGTAAACGGCTTCGTAGGCGAGCCGAACGAGTTCAACGTGATGTTGGTGACCGGCAAGCCCCAGTCTCCGAGCCCAGGCGTGCCGAGGAATATCTGCAGCTTCTGCGCCGCAGGAGCGGCCTTGATTCCGTTGGCCCACGTGTTCTGCGTCGTATTCGCGCTGCATTCGGCGGCCATCCGCCCGGGCACGATGTTCCAGTCGATCTCCTCGGTCGGATCATCACTCGGCCTGAAGTCTTTCTGGCAGTCTACGATGTCGGTGAGCTCCGCCAGGTTGATCGTCTGTCCCGTCGCCTTCTGCGCACTGTCGTTGGGGAGATCGGACTTGACGAGGTTCGAAGGCGTCTTGTACGATATCTGCGGACGCACCAGGATGCCGGGGCAGTTGGCCGTGAGGACGCCGTAGGTGCCCTTCGTGAACCTGTCGCTGCCGGTGTCCTTGTAGCGGATCACCTGCCAGTCGCCCATGCTGCTCCAGCTGGCGTCTGGATGCACGCCGCCGGCGTGCGTGTTGTTGTTCTGTACCCTCACGCCCGTCATGACCCACGTGCAGGCGTTCGCCGTGTCGTTCGAAACGGAAATGAAGTACGGCGTGAACCAGCCGCTGCTGTTGAGCCCGGTAACACCCATCGGAGCGTGGACGTTGTTGGTCCACGCCGTAAGCAGCTGCTCCGTCTTCGTGCCGTCTCCGTTGACGGTCCACTTGTACAGGCACAGCCTCTGCCCCTTGGAGTCGTTCTTCTCCTTGAGCTCGGTGCCGATCCACTCCCACCTCGCCTCGTAGCAGCCCTTGGACGGCAGATGGTTGGCGACAAGCGAAAGAGACGCGTTGCCCGTGAAGCCCTTGTTGTTCTGGAGGTCGAACGCCGCACGCGTCACGAACGTGTAGTTCTGCATCTTCGAAATAACGCTGCCGTAGTAGTAGGCGAAGTCGTCGAACTCGACGGACTGGCCGAGGCGGGCGTTGAACGTCACGGACTCGATTCCGCGGGGCGCCGCCGCCGTGTCCGTGAACTGGACGTACCCCTTGCCGTTGCCCTCCATCTGGATCGCCACGCCGCTTCCGTCCTTGTCCTCCCTGTACCGCTTCGAAACCCACATGCCCTGGCCAATCGCCCAGAGGCCGTTCGTGTCGCTCGAGAACGTCTCATACGCAGGATGTCCATAGAGATGGTAGATGTCCGAGTACGTCGGAACCTGCCAGTACGAGTTCGTCGCAGGCATCGTGAGCCAGTCCGAGAAGTCCTCGCCGAACGTCTGCTTCGTTGGCGACACGCCGACCTTGTACTCGTTCGTCGTCGATGTGCCGACGAATATCGGACCCTTCCCCCTGTAGTCCTTGCGGTTGAGAGCATCCGTCCAGCCGTCGAAGTTCTGGTAGTCGGCATGCACAACGGTCAGCGACTTCGTCTTCTCGTCAAGCTGGAACATGACATACCCGGTGACCGCGTCGGCCGCGAGCGTAGACCAGTCGTCAGCCGTGCCGACGTCAAAGGAGCTGCTTATCGGCATTGCGGCGTTTTCGAACGGACAGTAGAAGAAGTTCGTGCTCGCAACGTACTCAGCGTACTCAGCAGTCTGCCTGTCGAACGCCTCGAAACGGTACTTCAGCTCGCCCGCCTTGTCCTCCCGCGTCTGGATGAACCCTCTCCAGCTGTTGTTGCCGACAAGCGCCATGTGCACACGGTCCGCCTCGCCGGCGAGCTCGTATACTATGTCAAAGCCGGAATATTCGCTCTTGCCGTCGCGCACGCGGAAGAACCAGTCCGTGCCGCAGCTCGGCAGACTCGTCGCGCCGAGCCTGTTGGTGATCACGCCGCGCTCCTCGGTGTAGTCGATCGACTCCGCAACGCCGGAATAGTTGACGTACGTGTAGTACGGCGCTTGCAGAACGTACTCGTACCAGTACTCGACGTCGCAGGCATGCCCCGGCAGCTCAAACGGCGCGAGCGCCTTGAAGCCGTCCTGCGGATTAAGGTCAATCTCAGCCCATTCGGACATTTCCTGGTTGAGATAGCGCCAGCGGTAGTGCATCTTCGCGCTCGAAATGAACGTCGAGGTGTCGACTTCAGAGCCGTCGCCAGCGTTCACGTAGTACTCGGCGCGTGCACGACCGATCACGCCGCTGTCGTTCCTCGACGGATACGGCACGCTCGCCGCAAGCTCCCAGCCGAGAATCGACTGCTTGGTCTTCTCGGGATCGTAGACGCCTTCGGAGTACAGGTCGCCGCGCATCGCCGGCATCGACGCGATGATGTTGTCGAGAAGGATGAAGCCGCCTTCGTCTACACCATATGCTCCGGTTCCCGAGTGCGGCACTTCCGTCACACGCCGTATTCTGAACCGCACCGGCCCAGCAATGTCAAGCGGTACGACTACGCGATAGAAGTTGTCCATCGTGCCGCCGTTCTGCACCGCGAGCGCAAGCACGTTTGTCGCGTCCAGCCTCTCAAAATCATTGGTGCCGCCGGTGACGTCGCGCTTGTACGGCGTCATCTCGACAGGGATCCACTGGCCTTCGAGGTTTCCGTACCAGTTTGTAACGATGTGCTCAACGGCGTCATCGCCGACTATCGTCTCCTCGGTGAAGGAGTTGATGTCGGTCGGAACGAGACCTTCAACGGTATTCGTGCAAATCTCAACCGCGATCTTGTAGTTCTCGTAGTTCTCGTTGTTGCGGCACCAGCCGTTCACCGCGTCGAAGTAGATTGTGCCGATTCCGTTCGTAAAGCAGGACGAGTAGACTACGGCGTCTTCAGTGTTCTGCATCACAAGCTGGCCGACGGTGGAACGAGTTGTCGCGGCCTGATTCGCACGATGCCCCGTGATTGTTTTCGAGTAGGTCGGTTTATAGGAAATATAGTTCTGCAACCCACTAAGCGCATCTCCGGTTTTGGTCGGGAACGTGTTACCGTGGCGGCAGTTTATGATATGCCAAAGACGACGACCGTCCGCTGCATAAAGCGTGGACTCCGTGCCGTCCTTAAGGTTATAGGACGTATTTCCTGGCGCAGAAAGATTCTCGTGATGCCAGTATGTCGGGGTATCCGACTTCTTCGCGCCAGCGTTGTCGGCGTCGTACCAGCCCTGATAATCGATATCTGGGTGGCCATCTTCGCCAATATGGTTATTCATCAAGAGGACTCGTCCAGAATCACCACCATTACCAACAATGCCAGAATACGGCTGCCCTTCGACCACATGGATTTCGATTGTATGGCTAATCGGCTTGTATTTCTCCTGGTCAACTGGGAGGAAGACAACACGATAACATCCCGCGTTTGTGAGACTTGTCGTGCTTTCGAATGTCTGCGTAGGGTCATAGACAGAGTAGATATAGTTCGAGACCGCGCCATCGGCGAGGACGCCTGGGTTTGTAATGACGCCCGGCGTGTCCTTGACGTCCCACGACGTCTTATCCATCGTCGGCTCCTCCACCCACCAGTTCTCCATTATGCCATCATGCACGATCGGCGAATAGACAAGCGCCGAGTCATCCGTCACCATAGCATATTCAGCCTTAACCCAATCCGCCGATATCGCACCTTTGCGTAGGCGCACTTCGTCGCTAAGGCCATGCACGGTACTGTTGCCAGTATCCCCAGTAAATCCACCAACAGCAAAAGGAAGGTCTCCACTCTTCGCCCCACCACTCGGCTTTATCGTCTGCGTTGTTCCAACAATAGCACCATCAAGATAGAGAGCAACCGTTGTCGCAGTATAGACAACGTCATATTTGACCCACTTGTCCTTCGGGAAGCGCTCGTTAGTATCAAATACATTACGATTGTTGTCATTGTCGGCATTGCCGCTGGAGTAGATTGCGAGCTTGCTTGCGTTGCCGCCAGAACCACGCCACTGTGCGCCCCAAGACGCATAGCCATCCGAACTCTTGCGCGAAAAAATATAAGAATAGTAGGGCGTCTGCAGCGTCGACTTAAGCCAGCCCGAAACGGTAAATGTGGGGACCAATGCGTTCAACTCAGCGTATGGCTGAACTGTCATTGTCGGGCCGTTGACTCTCTCTTCGTTGCGCCCACGCGCCTTGCCGAAGATGCCATCACCCACAATAGACTTCGCGTGTCCCACACCGTTCATATGTCCCGAAGAGTCTACCACGGTAGCGGCACCCTTATCGGCCTCGTTCATGTGCCAGACGCCAATGTAGTCGTTCGTCCAGACTGCCGTCGAGTCTACTGACGGCGCTGCCATACCATCGCCGAGATACCAGTACATCGTAATCGTCGTGCCGCCGACCGGGATTTCGGGAATGCCAACCCAGATATACGACTCGCCGTTTTTGTTCCAGGTATCTACCTCGCAGGGCAGGGGGTCGGTATCCGCCGTCGCATTCATCGGCATAAACGCTATGTCATGCCCTGTCGTGCCTGCCTCTGAATACAAAAAGCCGCGGATGCGCGTTTCGGAGATCTTGATAAGCGCTGGAAAGTTGGTGAGCGTCGTCGAATTACCTGGATTTATCGTGATATCGACATGATTGCGGAAAACTTTGCGAGGATCAGTCCACATACCAAATGTGGCTGTCTTCACCGCTTTGGTCCAACTCTCGGTCGCGTCAATCGTCGCCCTGACAATCCACGTGCCGGAATTCGTAATCGCATTCCTGTCGGTGATCCAGTCAGTAACCTCTTCTTCGGTCGAGCCGAAGCCATACTCATAAGTCGCCGTTTCTTTACCAAAATTCGCTTCTATCTCTGGCTCTGTTGGCGTGCCAACGCCAATGCGCCAGCCCGTCATTTTTAAAGATGTTATTGCATTTTCGGCGGCGGCTATCGTCCACTCTCCGACATACGGCTCGGACGAGACAGGGTCGGTATCCCAGACGTAGTTAACAGCATCATCGTTGCCGATCAGCGTGAACTTGAAGGAGTAGCTGCCGCCCTCGGTTGCCTTTATGTCGCCGGAGTCAAGGCGATAGCGCGTATCTAACTCGGGCAGCGAGGTGGAGTCGAAGACCGACTTCTCTGTATTGTCGTAGGTGAACTCAAGCGCAGTGGGCGTCGGACGCGTCACCTTAACTGGTGAAATCGTCCATTCGCCTGAAATGTCGTCTGTCCCGCCGTCTTTCCATATCGTGTTGGTCTTGTCGTTCAGTGAAACGGTGTAGGTATAGACGCCAGCATTCACCGCATTCGTCACACTTGTCGCGGAGAAGGTGCAGTAGTCAAGAAAATCATCACCGTAAGTAACGCCGATCTTCTCTGTTCCATCGTAGCTAATATCTGTCGCGGGCACCGGCTTCTCAATCTTCCGCGGCAGAATCTTCCATGTCACATCCCGAGGCTCGCGTCCACCACCTACCCACTCAAGATCGGGGCCAGGTGTAAGGTAAAGGACATACTCGTCAGCGTTAGTCGCATTCAGCGTTCCGCTGGAGTAGGTATACTTGATGCCAAGCTCAAGCGCGACCTGGTTCTCCTTGTTATACGTCTTGTCGTCAATCGTAGGAACAGAGACGTTTGTCTCAACAAGCTGAGTAATGCGAACAATTACTGTGCCGCAGCCGCCATTCGCGCCAGCAACCGTCAGCGATCCGCCGCCGCCACCGCCGCCAAAGCCACCATCGCCAGGCAGAGGGTTAAAATTCGCATTCCCGGCGCCTCGGCCGCCGCCGCCCTTGCCAGGTTGGCCTAATCTCGTTTCATTGGACTGGTTACCAGTACCACCGCCGCCACCGCCCGCATAGTACAGCTCTTCACCAGTAATGTCGCTCGGAAGCCCGTCACCGCCGTTGCCACCATAGTTTGCGGTTGCACTCGTCGCACCCTCTGTCCCCGCGCCGCCGCCGCCGCCGCCCGCGCGCCAAAGCTTGCTATCGCCGCCCTTATTGCCCTGACCAGCTATACCCGCCCCGCCTACATGATTGATATTCCCGCCTGAATATTCACGAGAACCGCCACCTCCAGAAGCAAGATAAATGCCGCCGTCTGCGTCGTATCCTGCACCGTCGCTCTCCGCGCCGCCGCCGCCGCCGCCAAACGCCTCAAGCGTAGTGCCGCCCGCAACCAATGTGGAACCGCCGAAAGATATTAAGGAACTGCCGCCGTTTCCACCTTTGGTTGTACTGGCAGCAGCGCCTGCTATACCGCCTGCACCAACCGTTATTGAATAGTCGCCACCAACCAACGCAACCGACGGGGCTTCTACATATCCGCCTGCGCCACCACCACCACCAGCACCATGATTTAGACCTGTACCGCCGCCGCTGCCGCCTGCACCGCCACCGCCGACAAGGAGGATGCGGGCGTTGGCGCGGATGGTCGTGTCTAGCGTGAGCTTGTTTTCGGCTTCGGGGTCATTGAAGACGAGGACGAGGTTGTCGAACTCGGCCTCGGCGGGAATAGAATTGGTGCCGACGATGTCGGAGCCGTTAAGATAAATCTTCATGGCCGAAGGAGCATCGACCTTGTCCGCGAGCTGCTGCACGTCGGAGAGCTCCGCGCGCGCGGTGCAAAGGCACTGCGCGAGGAGCGCTGCAAGCAGCGCCGCGACTCCCGTCAAGCGGTTCAGCATATCACTTCCTCCTTTTATCGACATTGACTTCACACAATGTTTTCAAGGGTTTTACAACTTGTCTACATATTACGGCACAAGAAACAAAGGCACCTCGAACCACTCGAAGCGACAAAATCTCCTATCACCATTCCTGTTCAATATACCATATTTCATTGGCAAAGTCCACCACGAGAGCCAAAAATTCTGGGCGCTCGGCGCGGGGCGGTTGCTTGCCAGTGATTCGCTGCCTTGCTGGCGCAAGGCCCGGTGCAAAACCATGGCGCGACATCGATTTCGCGGTCTTTTACCTTTTTGCCTGTGCCGCGGGGCCTCTCGGCAAAAAGGGCGCCGCGGCGAAATCGGGTCGCCCTCATGGTTTTGCACCGTCGCTCATCATGCTGCGCAACCACCCCGCGCCTCACACCCTCCACTATATTCATTGCTTTGCTCGCGGAAGAATCGCAGATGAACGGTGTTGCTTCGTTTGTGGTGCGTTTGCAACACGAGCTCTGACTGGGGGAAGCGGCGTCTCGCCGCTTCAATGTTGAAAAGATGAAATACGCCGCAGCCACGTCGGGCCACCAATTTCCTCTCGTGCGCTTCCCCGCCTCACGCGCTGCGCTTGAATTCACGACCAAATTCATTGTCATGTCGGCTGGTTGCCCTTGCGCGACTGCCGCGCCTCACGCCCTCCGCTATATTCATGGCTTCGCTCGCTTGGAAATCGCCCAGGAACGGCAGGGCGTCGTTGGTGGTGCGATTTATGATAGAGCGTAAATTGCTACATACGTCAACCAGGGGGTCCGTCGCGCGGGGCTGCACCAGGGGGTCTGTCGCTCCGCGACAGACAAGCAATCGCCGCTTCATTGGTGACTGCATTCACCCTGCTTTGCTCCGTCGCGGAGCGACGGAGCCCCCTGAATCACCTCACCAATTCCCTTCTCCACCTCTTGCCTATAACTTAACTATACTTTCCTTTCATTGCTTTCGCTGCTGGGAGTTTTGGAGTTCTGGAGAATCGCATTTTGAGATTTTCTCCCAAACTCCGAGACTCCCGATAGCGAAAGCAACCATAATAGTTACCCTCTTTTACATTCCCGTGCGAAGCGCAGGCGGCGACCTACACGGCTAAACCTCTCTGCGCACTCTGCGTCTCTGCGTTAAAACCCATCCCCTCTCCCCTTCTACACGGTTCTTCGACGAGTCTCTTGTATACAGTGACTAGTGCAAAATTTTGTTATTCACTTATAATCTAAATCACAGCCCCATTAAATATCAAATATACCCCTTATTCACTATGTAGATAACTTTATGATAACTGTTTACATCATTTTCTTGACAAGCATATTCATTTTTTCGTATTTCGCATATTCAACCTATATTCCTTCATAAATAATAACTTATATTATCAACATTGTCGCATAAACTATTTCAATTTCTTGTTCACAAAACAGTTGATAATTGCTATAATCTTGTCCGCTATGGATACATCGTTTGAACCGAAGGTTGTTGTTGTCGGAGGCGGTCATGCCGGGGCTGAAGCCGCCCTGGCTTCCGCCCGCATGGGTGTGCCCACACTTCTTGTTACAACCCTCAAAAGCGCCATCGGACGCATGCCCTGCAACCCATCCATCGGCGGACTCGCCAAGAGCCATCTCGTCTATGAGATCGATGCCCTCGGCGGCGAAATGGGAAAGAACGCCGACGCTACCGCTCTTCAATCCAAGACCCTAAACTCTAGCCGCGGTCCTGCCGTACGCGCCACACGCACTCAATGCGCCAAAAAGGAATATACAGAGCGCATGCAGCAGGTTGTATCAGAACAGACCAACCTTGAAGTTCTTGAGGACGCCGTTATCGGGCTCATCACCGATGGCCAAACTTCGGGTGTATTGCTCTCGTCGCGACCTGAACCAACTAACATCTCTACTGTTGTTCACACGACTATAAATTCATCCACAAGTCAAATTAACAGCCCTTCAAACAATGGCCTACCCCCCATTCATTCTCACCATGAAGACCGTCCTCAACTCAAAATCAAGGGTGTAATCACCGAAAACCACGGAGAAATCCATGCACCAACTGTCATTCTGACAACTGGCACTACTCTCCGCGGACGTATTTGGATCGGTAAAGAATGTCAAGAATCAGGCGGGGACGGACGTCCAGCCGTCAATAAGCTGTCTGAATGTCTATCAAACATTGGTTTTGAGTTAATCAGACTTAAAACAGGCACTCCACCCCGGTTAAAGTCTTCCAGTATTGATTTTTCAGTCTGCTGTAGGCAGAATGGAGAGCTTCCACATCCATTGTTCCACGTGGAACATTCCATACAATCTGACAATTACAGCAAATTGTTCCACGTGGAACAATCAAGTGATTTGAATTACAAACAAGGTAAAATGTTCCACGTGGAACAACCACACAATAATGAAAGTCTCAAACCAAAATTGTTCCACGTGGAACAATCACACAATAATGAAAGTCTCAAACCAAAATTGTTCCACGTGGAACAATCACAATCAAAACCTGGTGATAATACTGCAATGTTCCACGTGGAACATTATAAACTCCCAGAATATCCGTGTTGGATAACTCATACTACAAGCAAAACCCATAAGATAATCAGAGATAATCTTACTGCTTCAGCTTTGTATGGTGGAGAAATAGACGGAACTGGGGTGAGATATTGTCCGTCAATAGAAGATAAAATAGTCCGCTTTGAAAAGGCAGAGAGTCACCATGTGATACTTGAACCAGAAGATTCCGAAGGAGAGATCATATATCCAAACGGACTCTCATGCTGTCTTCCGCGTGAAGTACAGGAACAAATGGTTCATTCAGTGCCAGGACTGGAGAATGCAGAATTCACTGCTTACGCATACGCCATAGAGTACGATGGAATAGATGCTCGAGAACTAAAGCATACTCTTGAATCAAAGCGGATAGAAGGGCTCTACTTTGCCGGACAGATTAACGGCACTACGGGATATGAAGAAGCTGCCGCTCAGGGAATCATGGCCGGAATCAATGCCGCTCTTAAAATAAAGAATAAAACACCTTTGGTTTTGAGCCGTCAGGATGCATACATAGGAGTTCTTATAGACGATCTTGTAACCAAAGGCACAAACGAGCCATACAGAATGTTCACCAGCCGTGCAGAGCGCAGGCTGCTTCTAAGACAGGACAATGCACGTTTCAGACTTCTGGATGCTGCTAAACAAGTCGGAATATGCTCCGAAAACTACATCCGCGCAGTAGAATGGGTAAAATCAAAGCTGGATGAGTTCGTCGCCGCTGGATATGCGGACAAATTAATGACTAACCTTGAAATACCTGATTTCTGCACAAGATGGTTTGACGTAAATGATATAATAAATGAAATGTGTATTATGCGTCATTATGCGCCATACATAGAACAGGAGCGAAAAGCGGCGGAAAGGGCGAAAAAGGATGAGTCCATCGCGATTCCGGCGTGGCTTGACTACGATCGGTGTCCGGCAGTTCGCTATGAAAGCAGGGAAAAACTCAAAAAATACCGGCCTGAAACTCTCGCCCAGGCGTCCAGAATATCAGGAGTAAATCCAGCAGATGTGGCAATTCTCGCAGTTATCATCAAACGAGGCCATCACTGATTGAAAAGTAATCAACATATTTTGTAGATAAC
>JAEEGG010012422.1_pt1 | contig 18372 bp, 14 predicted proteins | sample 9134161 | NCBI WGS metagenome assembly JAEEGG01 (sample SAMN16246543, study PRJNA631951) | gut metagenome | biome: gut microbiome; feature: rumen; material: CR-attached | host: Bos | place: Iran: Karaj | collected 2018-10 | reverse complement strand
CGCATGATTGCCGACCACATCCGCGCTATTTCGTTCGCTATTGCCGACGGCGCTCTCCCGAGCAACGAAGGCCGTGGCTACGTGCTCCGCCGCATCCTCCGCCGCGCAAGCCGCTTTGCCCGCCTGCTTGGCCAGAAGAAGCCGTTCATTTGCCAGCTCGTTCAGGTGCTCGCCGACACGATGGGCGATGCCTTCCCGGAAATCCGCGAACGCAAGGAATTCGTCGCTTCCGTGATCAAGAGCGAAGAAGAAAGCTTTATCCGTACGCTCGATGCCGGCCTCGAACGCTTTGCCGGCATCGTGGCTGAACTCGGCGACGCAAAGACCGTGCCGGGTGACAAGGTGTTCCTGCTTTACGATACCTATGGATTCCCGCCGGACCTCACTGGCATTCTCGCTGAAGAAAAGGGCCTTGCGATTGACGAAGAAGGCTACAACAAGTGCATGGAAGAACAGAAGGCCCGCGCCCGCGCCAACATGAAGCAGGGCATCAACACGATGGGTACCGAAGGCTGGACGCAGTACAGCGAAGAAAGCACCAAGTTCGTGGGTTACGAACTCTCCGCTTGCGAAACGAAGGTTGTTCGCTGGCGTGAAGACAAGGGCGTGCTCAGCATCGTGCTCGAAACCTCTCCGTTCTATGCCGAAATGGGTGGCCAGGTCGGCGACAAGGGTACGCTCGTTTCCGCTGACCTCGAAATTGACGTGTTCGACACCGTGAAGGTGAACGACACCGCCCTTTGCCGCGGTAAGGTGAAGAAGGGTACGGCAAACGAAACGACGATGGGAGCCGTGTTCATGGCTACCGTCGACAACGACCGCCGTAACGATATCCGCAAGAACCACTCTGCAACCCACTTGCTGCAGGCCGCGCTTCGTCAGGTGCTCGGCACTCACGTGCAACAGCAGGGTAGCTTCGTTTCGAACGAACTTCTCCGCTTCGACTTCAGCCACTTCAACGCGATGACCGCCGAAGAAATCCAGAAGGTGGAAGACATCGTGAACGCGAAGGTGATGGAATGCCTGCCGGTCAACACCCAGGTGATGGGTGTCGACGAAGCGAAGGCCAGCGGTGCTATGGCTCTGTTCGGCGAAAAGTACGGCGACGAAGTCCGCGTCGTGAAGATGGGCGCCTGCAACGAAGAATTCTCCAAGGAACTCTGCGGTGGCTTGCATGTGCAGAACACCGGTAACATCGGCCTCGTGAAGATTGTTTCTGAATCCAGCGTGTCCGCTGGCGTGCGCCGTATCGAAGCGGTCTCTGGCCGTGGCGCCTTGAGCCTCCTCCGCGCCGGTACGCAGATTCTCACGGCTCTCCGCGAACAGCTCCGCTGCAAGGACGCCGAAGTTCTCGACCGCATCCAGCAGACCTTCTCCAAGACGCAGAACCTCGAAAAGAGCCTGCAGTCCGTGAAACTGGAACTTGCGACCCTCGCCGCTGCCGAACTCCTGAACGGCGGCATCAACGTGATGGGCGTGAACCTGTTTGTGCGCGAACTTTCTATCCCCGATGAAAAATACAAGAACTTGCTGGACGGCGTACAGAACAAACTCGACACCGATAGCGTCGCCGTGATTGCGAACAAGGGCGAAGGCAACGGAAGCATCGCCGTGTTGGTGGGCAAGAACGTTCAGGCCAAGGGCATCAAGGCCGGTGACCTCGTCAAGGACCTCGCCGCTGCTTGCGGTGGCCGCGGCGGTGGACGTCCGGACCGCGCTCAGGCCGGCACCAAGGAAGTCGACAAGATTGCCGGTGCCATCGCCAACGCCAACAACTGGATTAGAGCGAAGCTCGGCTAATAATTCCTTCTGTCACCCTCGCGACTCTTCTCGTCATCCCCGCTATACGATACTTGGCAACTTGTTGCCATAGTAGAGTTATCCTCTTTGGGGAGAAGGCGGGGATCTTTGTAGCCCTTTCTCGTCACCCTCGCGCAGGCGAGGGTCTTTTTTATGTAAAGAAAAATTTTTAGCCCCTTTTGGCTCATTTTCGCCGCGAAACCGTTTTATAGTATAGATAGGGGAGTCTCTATCCGCCATCGCGGGGGCGTTCCCGCTATAAAACGGAATAAAATGACAAGAGAGGAATTCGCAATCTTTCTCAAGAAACTCAAGACCGCAAACGACAACGGTCAGGACATCGGTGCAATCGTCAAGGAACATGAGCACCGGAACGTCTATTTCTACAACGACGGGAGCATTAAGAAGATTCTCGCCAGCGAGAAGAACCTGATGCTCACGACCGACCTCATCAACGCGGCGCTGAATCTCGTGGGTTCGGACCGCATCGAAAATCCGCAGTTGGTGAACCCGTACGTCCCCGGCGAGCTGGGATACCGCAGCGTCGAGCCCGACCTGCTCCTGATCAACGACCGCGGCAACGGCGTGCCCCGCGACCGCATCTCCATCGACGTCCAGCACGAGAACAACGATTCGCTGTACAGCGACCGCCTGGTCCTCTACGTGGCACGTCTTACGGGCAGCATGGAGAAACCAGGCGACTTTACCCCGCTCGAAAACCTGCACGTGGTAAGTTTCCAGTTCTTTGACGCCTTCAAGGGTTCGCCGAACTACCTTCACACGGTGCAGTTGCGCAATCAGGAACAGCGCGTTTATTTCGAACGGCAGACCGTGACACTCGTCGAGGTGAACAAATTCCTGAAGCACACAGAACAGTTCGCTGGCGACCGTAGCCGTATCGCCCAGTGGCTTCGTGCCATCGACACCCTCAATCGCGAGGCCGATTACAGCGAATTCGCGAGCGACCCCGTGTTTAGGGTATTGCAAAACGAGGTGAAATTGTGTAATTTTAGTGCAAGGTATATGCTCAGTAACATGATGAAGGACATCGACAAGTCGTACTGGGAGTACGGCGCAGCCCGGAAGAAGGCCAAGGAAGTGGCAAAGAATTTCCTTTTGGACGGCGATTCTGTTGAAAAAGTGGCCCGCAATACGGGGCTTCCCCAGTCAACCGTCCTTGAACTCAAGAAGGAAATCGATTCGCCGGATACATGACCCGCGCAACAAAACACTTTAAGCCCGTTCATTGAACGGGCTTTTTGCTTGCTTCGAATGACAAAACCGTGAAATTGGGGATTGAACGCCCGGAAAACATTGGGTTTAATCCCCAATTTTTGAAAAATCAGTGAAACCGCGGTTTGTTTGCTGCAAAAAATGGGGGCGAGCCCCGCGACATTTCTCGTCATCCTCGCGATCTTTTTCGTCATCCTCGCGACTTGTGCTGAACTTTGCCGAAGCAAGGCGAGGGTCTTTTTTATGTAAAGAAAAATTTTTAGCCCCTTTTGGCTCATTTTCGCCGCGAAATCGTTTTATAGTATAGATAGGGGAGTCTCTATCCGCCATCGCGGGGGCGTTCCCGCAGAAAAGGAATGTAAAATGGAGCGTAAAGTTTTTCCACAAGAAAATGTTGCTTTCTGTGTGAAATATAATTATATTATAATTATACCGGGGTGTTCTATATGCAGATAGAATTCATCTGGGATGAAAGGAAAAATGCAGCGAACCAAAGGAAACATGACATTTCGTTTGAAGAAGCCAAGACGTGTTTTGAAGATGAACATGCCAGAGTGTTTTTTGACGCGGAGCATTCTGCGCAGGAAGAACGGTCGATCCTTATTGGCTTGTCGGCAAATTTGAGGACGTTAGTTGTTGTTTTTACGGAGCGCGCAGGCATTGACGCTGAACATATAATTCATCGTATAATAAGTGCCCGCAGGGCTACGAAAAAGGAATTTCAGTACTATTGGAATGAACGGAAAGGAGACGAATTATGAAAAAGGAATATGACTTCGTGAAGATGAGGGCTGTGAAGAACCCTTATGCCAAGATTCTCAAGAAGCAGATTACGATTAGACTTAACTCGTCTGCAATCGACTACTTCAAGAATATGGCAAAGGAATTGGGAATCCCGTACCAGGTTCTGATAGACTCATATTTGACGGATTGTGCTGTTTCGAAGCGTCGGTTGAACCTGAAGTGGCAATAAAGGCGCCTTTCAAATGACAAAACCGTGACAAAAAGGGTGTGATATATTCCACATTGGAATATAAAATTTCGCTGAAAGTCCCCATTTTCGGAAAAAAAATCTATAATTATCACTATCCGAAACACCCCTAAAACGGCGATTTTGGTCGAAAAAAGCAATTTTTTGAGTCGACTCCGCGTTGTTATGACACAAAAATGACAAAAGTTTGACAAAACTATTGCTTTTCCGAAAAAAATTGTGTATATTAGGGAAGTAAACGAGTCGAACGCTCAATTCCGGGCCAAGACTCAAAAAAGTGTGTCACAAACAACAAGGAGTACACTATGAAGAAACAAGGTTTTACCCTTATCGAATTGATGGTCGTGATCGTGATCATGGGCATCCTCGCCGCCGTCGCAGTTCCCAAGCTGTTCGGCATGATCGCCAAGTCCAAGGCCTCTGAAGTCCCGACCGCCGCTGGTTCCTACATCAACATGCAGGATGCCTTCGCTCTCGAACGCAACCTCCTCGGTAGCTGGACCGAAATTGGCTACTCTGCCCCGGGTAAGAAGGCTCACGCATCCAGCTTCGCCTCTGATAACTTCCTGTATACGGGTGCTGCGGTTAACACCTCCAATGCAAGTTCCTCAGTGACTGATGCTTGGAAGGCCTCCGCCAAGGTTAAACTTGATGATTGTGCTGCCGATGGTTATTGGAAGTTTGATATCACAAACGGTACCGGAGACAAGGGTGGCAATGTTGCTTATACAGCGACGACGTCTTCTGCAGAATGCGAAGGTCTCGCTCCGGCATTCAAGACTCTTGCTAGGTCGCTCTAATACGAACTAACAAACAATTATAAGACTGATTTTCCGTTATGGAAAGTCAGTTTTTTTTATTATTGCCACTAATAATGAACGAACTTGAAAATAAATATTTTAGAATCATCCTGGGAGTGTTGTTCTTTCTTTCTCTGCTCCGTTACAAGGGCTTTGATAGCGATGCGGCCCTTTATCTTTTGCAGGTGATTCACCATTTGTACCCAGAGCGATTCGTGAATGATGTGCCGTTTATGTTTGGCAATCAGGATTCGTTTAGTGTTTTTTCTCCGTTCATTGCGTGCGTGTATAGGCTTTTTGGCGTGAATGCCGGTGGCTTGTTGGCGACATTTCTGATGTTGGTGGCATGGGGGGCGCTCTCCGTAACTTTTGTGGTAAAATGGGCTGAACGGTTTGGCCTCAAACGATGGACTGCTCTGATTGTCGTTGCATTCTTCACGTTACTTTTGAATAAGGAATATGGCTCGGGGTGTTTTTATTTGCCTATAATGGAACCGTTTCTTGTTGCGAGAGTTATTTCGGCGATTTTTGTGCTGGCGGGCCTTGCCTATATGTTTGGCAAGAACAAGTTTGTCCCGCTCGTCTTTTTTGTTTTTGCGACTGTAATGCACCCTTTAATGGGTGGATGGTCGTTGCCTTTATGGTTGTTTTATCATTATCCAAAGGCGCGTATTCCGGTTGTTGTTTTGTCCTTGCTCTCCCCCTTGTCTGGATTCCTTCATGTGGGGCGGCTTGGCTTCTATCCTCCGGACTGGCGCCCGCTATATTATACGCCCGGAATGGAGGAATTTGTTTCGTATTCTGGGCTCTTGCTGTTTTGGCTTTTAATGTATTACAAGTTCAAGGGAGGCAATCTCGCTAGATTTTCGATAAGTCTATTTCTCGTTTCACTTATTGGTTTTGCTCTTCAATTTTTGGGATGTTTTTCGGCACATCTGTTTTTGTATCAAGTACAACCCTTCCGTGTGCAATGGCTTTGCTTTGTGCCAGTGGTTCCTGTGTTTGCAATTTACCTGAAAGAGGTTCTTGCAGGTGATCAAAAAATGACGGTTGCTGATTATGGCGGAATTATTCTTGGAATGTGTACTATTGCTAATCAGCAGTGGGTATTTATTTTGTTTGTGGCTCTATTTTGGACAGTCCATTTGCTGAGGCTTCGCTCACGGATTGTGATTAAGCAATCTTGGATAAAGATCCTTTTTGTTGTGGGCTTTGTATTTTTATTTGCAAATTCTGTACTCGGGAATTTTGTGCAACTGGCTTTGGAACAAAATCTAGGCGATGTTGGCCGTGCTGTTGGTTGGATGGGTTTCTCGCAAAAAGCTATGTATGTGGAGATGATTGTAGTTGCTTTGCTGACCTTGATAAGCGTAAGTCAGAGAAGATTTGGGGTGGCGCTGGCGTTGGGCATGGCCTTTTGCAATCCTGACTTGAAAATGATTGCGCTGTCTGCAATATTGTTTTTTCTTGTTCCAAATATTGAAGGATTTGTTAAGAATCTATTAATCGCAATAACGGCTGTTGTCTCGTATGCTGAATTACTAGCTTCTCTAGATGAGCTTAATTCAATTCATAGTGCGCCCCTCCAAAGTAACCCTATATTGAGTGTCATATTTCTTGTTCTCTTGTTTGCGATTTCCTTGAGGGTCTTGTATGCGAGGAACAACGCTAATGGGAAGAGGGCTTCGCTTCCATTGTTTTTTTTGTTGCTTCTGCTAGGTTGGTGGAATATATGTGTTTGGGATGCCCGCGGTGTTCCTCAGGTGAATTGTGAACGACAGATGGACGATTTTTTTGAAAAACCGTTATTTCCTCAGATTCCTGACAGAGGAAAAATGTTGTTTGCTGTTGAATATGAAAGTCCTATTCAATCGCGGATAAATTTCTTAACCGGTGCGTATGTCGATGAGTCTATTTATGTAGGGGAGGTGTTTTTTAAAGAACAGTATAAGGAGTCTATTCGGCGTCGTAGTGCTTTGCTAAGGGGTGATTCTATTGAGTCTGATATGACTTCTTTTAAAAGAAGAGTTCAAGAAATCTATAAGAATCCGGATACATTGCTTGCTAGGGTGGAATATTTATGCCGCACTGGAGAAATTTCTCATTTTGTAACAGATTATAGAAACATGCGTTTGCCCAAACAGGACTCGCTATATCTTGATAAGAGACAGTTGTCTGTATGGCTTTATGGATGCCCTGAAAAGGGTGATGGAGGCTAGATTGCATGCAGAGGCTTCTTGAAAAAAAAAGTGTCCTCTTTGTTGCGGGGTTATTGGCTTTCTTTGCGGTAACCCGCTATCATGGCTTTTATGAAGATGCCGGTCGTTATTTGTTGCAGGTGGTCAACTACTTGTACCCAGAACGTTTTGCAGATGATGTGCCGTTCATGTTCGGAAACCAGGACCGATACACGATATTTTCGCCGATATTGGCGGTTGTGTATAAGACAGTTGGCGTGAATCACGGGGCGCTTGTTCTGACCTTTGTTTTTCAGTTGTCCTGGTGTTTGGGACTGATTTTTCTTGTAAACAGTTGGCTTGGTCGATTTGCTCGTGCGTCATGGTCACTGCCTGTTTTTGTGGTATGCATCACAACATTGGCATTTAGGTTGTACGGCTGTGGCTCGTATTTCCCGATGGTAGACGGCATTCTTGTCGCTCGCTTTGCTGCCGAAGTCTTTATGTTGTTCGCGTTCGCCTGTTTTTTTTGTAAGAATCGCTATTTATCTTTGATTTTATTTGGCGTAGGTGCTCTTTTTCACCCATTAATGGCAGGATGGGGAATTCCTGTTTGGCTTTTCTTTCATTTTCGTAAGTTGAGGGGGCCTGTCCTTTCTTGTGTGTTTTTGTTCCCGTTGACGGCTTTTTTGCATTTGGGTAGCATGGATTTTTTGCCGAAGGATTGGCTTGAACGCCCTTTGTGCTATGCTCCGAATGGGGCAGATGTAATATGTCATGCTTTGTTGCTTGCTTTTTGGTTTGCTATGGGGCGTATGGTAAGTGACGTTCAAATATCACGGTTAGCGAAGTGTGTGTTCCTGGTTTGCCTTGCTGGGCTTTTTTTACAGTATGTCGGCATCTACTTGGAACATGTATTCTTGATTCAGGTGCAACCCTACAGGGCTCAGTGGTTTTGTATAATTCTTGCCTTTCCGATTATGGCAATTTTTTGCCATGAACAATTGATGCGGGCAGATATCCCTGCAGCTTTAAGGAATATTCAAATAAGCCCCAAATGGGCGAAGGTTACGGTCGTAGTTTGTTTAATTGTATTATTTCTTATCGCGGCGTTGTCTAATTATATTCAGCTAATGCTAGAGCATTGTGCTGGAAATCTTGACTTTGCTGTTTTGTTTGTAGATTTGCCATCTAGGTTAATCCCTTTGCAGAAAACTGCTTTATGTCTGCTGCTCGTAGTTGGCCTAATGCAAAGACGGTTTGTATATACGCTACTCTTTGCTTATTCGTTGGTAAATAGTTTTGTGACCTTGTTGCCGATTTTTGCGACCATATTCTATCTTGAGCCACCCTTAAGTAAAATGCTTAAGCATTTCTTGGTCTCTCTGGCTATTGTGTTGACAATTGCGGAAATACTTGGTGCTTTGCCAATCTCTCCAATGCGAGGGAACATTGTGGGGAATGCTGCCTTTTTGGGAACAATCTTTGTTGCAACCTTTTGGTTCCTGTGGCTCAGAGAAAATAATAAACCAAAACAAATGTTTTTGCCTTTGGTCCTTGCCCTTTTTGCGTTCTTGCTGTGGGATGCTTGCAAATGGGATGCTCGTGGAGAAGAAATGCGCAAAGATGAGCGACAGATGGATGCCTTTCTTGAAAAACCTCTCTTTCCGCAGATTAAGGAGCGAGGACGTGTTCTATTTGTTGAAAATTATGAATTTCCTTTGCAGTCACGCTTTAAGTTCCTAACAGGGACGTATGCAGACGAAATTATCGACATTGGGGGGGTATTTTTTGAAGAACAGTACAAGGAAGCCCGCCACCGCAAGAATCTGCTGCTAAATGGAGATTTGCCCTTGCAGGATTTGGATGATTATGGAAGCAGAATTCTGGCTCTTTATAAGGATAAAGAAGCTCTTGCAAATAGGGTGGAGTATTTGTGTCAATTGAATGAGATTGCTCATTTGGTAACGGATTATGGTAAAATGCCGTTTACCAAGCAAGATTCGGCGTATCTCGATGTCAAAAAGAAGTATGTTTACTTGTATGAATGTCAAAAAAGGTTATAAGTATGATAAAAATTTTGAAAAATAGATATTTTCCATATTTGTTTGCAATTCCGCTATTCATCTGCGTGTACCATTATAATGGAATTGTAATGGATGGTATTTTGTATGTGTCTCAGTATATTCATTCTGTTGATCCAACGCGTTTTTTGCGGGATCCTATTTTTGAATTTGGAAATCAAGGCTCGTTAGGCTTGTTTGCGCCGTTTTTTGGTGTGTTTGTAAGGATGTTTGGGGTTGATAAAGGCGCCTTCCTGTATACCTTGTCTATGCAATTGGCTTGGATATTGCTTGCTATATGTATGATAAAGACTTTATTGCAAATGACGAGAAATAAATTATGGATACTGCCCGTTGTGATTTGTTTTGTGGGAGTGTTTTCTAATGGTATGCCTTTTTCGTATGCCCGTTTCTTTTCTTTTGTACAGTCGTATGTATGTTCTCGTTCGCTTTCAATTGCTGCTGGGATGTGTGCCTTGATTTTTTTACTGAAAAAGAAAAAGTTGATTAGTTTGTTGCTTGTTTTGTTGGGAACGATGATACATCCAATTACAACTGGTTGGTGCCTGCCAGTATGGTTTTTTGTGTTTTTCCCGAGAACTCGCTTGCCAATTCTTGTGTTGTCTTTTGCATTCCCGCTGACCTTCTTAATGCATAAAGGTTGGTTGGATGTGTATCCCGAGGATTGGCTTTCGCGTCCTTTGATTGGAGCGCCTAATTATCAAACTTTTGGTAAATATTTTGCACTTCTCTGTTTTTATTTCGTCTTTGTTAGGCGACTTTCAAACAATTTATATATAAAAGAAATATCCAATTCATTTTGTATCCTTCTTATAATTGCCTTGTATTGGGACATTTGTGGTGGTTATGGGGGGCATATTTTTTTGTATGTTGTTCAGCCTTGGCGTGCAATGTGGATGCCTTCCTTATTTGCTGTACCGTTAGGCTTGTGCTTTTTTAAGGATTCTTTAAGAAGAATGCTTAAAAGAAAAGAATTTACAACACATGATTTAGCTCTGTTTATGATGCTTTTGTCTTTTTTGACGGTTCAGAACCTTTATGTCATTTTTCTTATTGCCGCTTATTTATTTATTTGCCCTTTGCGAAAAGTGACGGTCAAAATAACTTCACTTATATTTGCGTTTTTGTTGGTGGCGGAGCTACTAGTTCAGGAATACCATGCTCTCTGTATGCAGGGACTTGATTTTTGGTTAGGATATGATTTTAAAGTGGTGTATCGAATCAGGTGCTCTTTACAACTTTATTTGGTGGCTGGCTCTGTGGCGTTGATTCTTTATTTCTTTTTTAAGAAAAAATATTTGTTGGCAATTCCATTGCTGTTGTATTTGTTTTTCCCTTATTTTCAATTGTTGCCATTCTTGTCATTGTATCTTTGGGGGGTAAAAAAGAGGGGGTACGTATATTTTGGCGGTGCGACCATAGTTTTGCTTGTTGTGCTTTTGGATGGCTGTATTGGGGAAGAAGACCGGTTCCGCAGTGTGCTTAATGGATTTCCGCCTAATTTTGGTTGGGTCTTTCTCCTAGTTTTTGTCTCGTTCTTGACTATATGGATGTCGAAGAAGTTTCGCTATGTCCCGATGTTTATGTGGCTGGCCGCCTGTATGGCTGTGGGGTGCGTTCGTTACGATGCGAGGACAGAAATGCAAAGAAATGTAGAATCTGAGCTTGATGCATATCTAGAAAGTTCTATTTTCCCACAAATCCCAGAACGAGGTAAGGCATTTTTCTTTGTTTCTGGAAATTATGAGCAAGAACCGAGATTGAGATTTTTGACGGGCTCCTATTTCACGGGTACAAATCAAGTTGGGAATGTATTTAATATTAATCATTATAAGACGGTTTTAAAGAGGGAACAACTTCTTTATTGGCGAAGAGAAGATACGGCGAAGAAACATAATTCTATTATTTACGATGAGATTCTTAATAAATTGGCCGATACGGATACGTTAATAGATAGATTTGCTTTTTTATGTTCAGAAAAAGAATTGACTCATCTTGTGACAGATAAAGAAAATCTTCCTTTTGCAGTTAGTGACTCTGCAATTATAAGTAGACAACAGAAGGTTTTCTTGTACGAATGTCCCTAATATTTATAGAGAAAAAAATGAAAGATTTGCTGAAAAACAAATGGTTTGTCTATTTTGCTGGATTAGCTGCGTTTTTTTTGCTAATCCATTATTATGGCTTCTTTAGTGATGCCTCTCTGTATCTTTTGCAGGTAATCCATTTTCTAGACCCATCCCGTTTTGAAAATGATGTCCCCTTTATGTTCGGAAATCAGGATGCATATAGTATTTTTTCGTCTATAGTTGCCGTTTTTTTCAAGGTTTTTGGGGTAAATACCGGTGGAATGGTTGCGACATTGATTGCACAACTTTTTTGGTGCTTTGCGTCGATGCTGTTTTTTAAAAACTGGTCTGAAAAATATATAGAAAAATGGTGTTTTCTCCCGATTTACCTGATTTTCTTGATTGTCTTTACTGCGAAGCTGTGCTATTGCGGTTATATCGGTTTTTATTTTATAGAACCGATTCTTGTTGCCCGTTTTATATCTGTTGCATTTGTTTTTTTAGGCTTGGCCTTTTTTCTGTCAAAAAAATATGTTTCATTGTGCTTCTTTATTGCCGCTTCGCTGTTCCATCCGCTAATGGGCGGGTGGGGGGCGGCCCTGTGGCTTTTTTACTATTTCCCGCGAGTACGGATTCCTGTCGTGCTGTTTTCGCTTCTATTTCCGCTGACGGGCTTTTTACATATTGGGAAACTGGACTTTTATCCTGCCGATTGGTTGAGCCGGCCTTTGGAATATACCCCTTCATGGGGGGACTCTGTTAATTTTGTTGTGCTGGCTCTGTTCTGGGGTGCCATGTGGGGAAAAATAGAGAATAAGTCGGTTTCTCGATTTGCCTTAAATATGTTTATTGTTGTGGTTGTCGCTCTCTATTTGCAATATGCAGGGGTTTGGACAGAACATATTCTATTGTATCAGGTGCAGCCGTTTAGAGTGTGGTGGCTAGCCTTGATGCCGACAATTCCGGTCTTTTTTGTTTATATAAAGCAATTGTACGACGGAGGATTCTTTCTAGAGTTCAGTGATGCTTCTGTTCTATTTATCGCCTTGGCAGCATTTACAAATTGCCAGAATCCGGTTGTGTTGTTGATTCCACTGCTTTTGCTTGTTGCTTTATGGAGAAATAAAAAAAGAATTTATTTCAATAAGTTTTGGGAATATATATTATATGGAACGGGTTTTTGGGTAATTACTTTAGAAATGGGGTTGAATAATCTCATTCAGTTGAGTTTGGGGCATGGCTTGTTTGATTCACAGTGGATTTTAAGATGGCTGGATGTTCCCGGTTATATGGGAACGGCCAGAATGATTCTACTGCTTGTTATGGCTGCTGCGGCTTTGGCTAATCGGAAATACTGGCAATCACTTGCGTTTTGTTTGGCTTTTTGCAATAGTCATTTCACGATGTTGCCGTTGTTCGCAATTCTCTATTGCTTCCCCCTAAATTTTAAAGGCCTATTTAACAGATTCCTGATTGCGCTTGTGATTACTTTGTCTGTTGCAGAATTGTTGGGGACAGCTGATGCAAATATTAGGATTGGCTTGTGGTTCTTGTTGATTTCTTTTTTCTTTGCGTGTGCTATTCTTTCGTTGCTTGATTTGAAGTTGACGAAATGGCTTGTGAGATTCGCGGTGCTGCTAATTGTTTCTGTTGTGGCGTGGGATGTTTCGGTTTGGGATAATCGAACGATTGAGCGAAAAGAAGATGAAAAGCAAATGGATGCTTTCTTGGACAAACCTGTGTTCCCTCAGGTACGTGATAGGGGGAGAATGCTCATGGTTGAAAACCGAGAATTCCCGTTATTGTCTCGTTTTAAGTTCTTGACAGGGGCGTACGGGGACGAACTTATCCATACGGGAGAAGTCTTTTATAAGGGGCAGTTCCATGAGGCTTTACGTAGAAAAAAAGCCTTGTTCTACAGGGATACTGCAACACTAGGGTTCTCTCGCTATAGAGAGACTATCAATATGGTTTATTCAAATCCTGATACGCTTCTATCCAGGGCGAAATATTTGTGTGACATAGGGGATATTTCCTATTTGGCTACAGATTATAGTGAAATACCTTTATTTAAGGAGGATTCCGTCTTTCTCGAAGTAAAAAAGAAGTATATTTTTCTTTACGGATGCCATGCTGCATCTACAATGTAAATGGGAAGTGACTTTAAACAAGGTGGGTTCGTATGTCTTGCTTTTTGATTACAGGTGGTTCGGGTTTCTTTGGAACTATCCTGAAAAAAGAACTCTTGGCAAAAGGGCATAAGTGCGTAAATATAGATCTTTGCCCGGATCCGGATAAGCATGAAAATCTTGTTAGCATTCAAGGTGATATTCGAGACAAGGAACTTGTTGAAAGAGTTTTCACGGAAAATAAATTCGATGCAGTGTTTCACCTTGCGGCTATGTTGGCTCATGATCGTAAAAGAATCGAAAATCTATGGACGTCCAATGTTGACGGGACTGCTATAGTTGCGGACGCATGTATTCGACATGGTGTTGGTAAACTTGTTTTTACCTCGTCCAATTGCTTGTGGGCAAAAAACTTCGATGCTCCGGTATCCGAGGATGAAGAGCCGGATCCTATTGAAATATATGGCAAATCTAAACTAGAAGGTGAGAAAATTCTATTTGCACGAAAAGCCGAATTGAACTCGGTAATTTTCCGCTGCCCGACTATTATGGATGAAGGTCGTTTGGGCCTTCTTTCGATTCTTTTTGAATTTATTGATGAGAACCGCAAGCTTTGGATGGTTGGGGATGGCAACAACCGTTACCAGTTCGTCTACGCGAAGGATTTGGCGAATGCTTGTGAACTTGCTCTCAATTATCAGGGGACGACCGTATTCAATATCGGTTCCGATAACGTAAAAACGTTTAACGAAGTCTATAGCTATGTGATTCAGCATGGTGAATCGAAATCCAAGTTGGCGCACTTCCCCAAATGGTTTATTATCCCCTGCATGAAGCTTGCTAGCAAGCTTGGTATATCGCCGTTGGGCCCTTACCAGTATAAGATGATTGCTTCGACATTTGTTTTTGATACATCAAAGATTAAACGAGAATTGGGCTTTAAGCCGACAAAGACGAATGAAGAAATGCTTTTACGGGCTTATGAGTTTTACCACCAGAACCGTAAGGCGATTGAACATCGGACAAACGTGTCGGCCCATAATGAGTGCGCCGATATGGGCGTTATCAGGTTGCTGAAATGGCTGTCGTAGAATTACTGAAGTCAATGGTTTCTAATAAAAGAAATATCGTAGGGCAATTCCTGCGGTATTTTGTGACGGGAGGCCTTGCCTTTATAGTTGATTTTGGCGTATTCTCGCTAGCTTTGTACTATTTCAATATCCATTATTTGGTTGCAAACCTGATTGGCCTTATGGCGGGCAACGTGGTGAACTACTTGCTCTCCTTAGGCTGGGTTTTTAGTGCAGAAAAGAGAACGATGGAAAAACACCGTTTGCTTGAAATAACGGTGTTTGTGATTATAAGCCTCTTGGGCATGGGCTTGAATGAATTGCTACTGCTGTTGATGGTTGGCTATGCTGGCCTTAATGAAATGTTCTCTAAGATCGTAGCGGCTGGTGTTGTGCTTGTATATAATTTCTTGGCGAGAAAGTTTATATTATTTAAGAAAAAATAAGAGAAAATTTATGGGTTGCGAAAAGACTAAAATTGCCGTCATTGCTGGTGCGGGCCCGGCCGGGCTTACCGCAGCATTGGAACTCTTGCGCACGACAGGCGTGAAGCCTGTCATATTCGAGGCCGAAGATGTCGTCGGTGGCATCTCCCGTACGGCACGCTACAATGGCAACCGCATGGATATCGGCGGTCACCGCTTTTTTAGCAAGAGCGATACCGTGATGGACTGGTGGCAGGGGATACTGCCGCTGCAGGGTGCCGCGAGCAAGGACGACATAACCATCGGGCGTAGCGTGCCGCTGGTGGCCGGTGGCCCCGACCCCGAGAAGACTGACTACGTGATGCTCTGCCGTAGCCGGCTCAGTCGCATCCTTTTCCTCCGCAAGTTATTTGACTATCCGGTTTCGCTGAATGGCGATACCATCCGCAACCTCGGGCTGTGGCGCATGTTCAAGATAGGCATGAGCTACATCAAGGTGCAGCTTTTACCCGCCCGCAAGGAGAAGAGCCTCGAAGATTTCATGATTAACCGTTTTGGCGTGGAACTCTACCGCACGTTCTTCCGCGACTATACCGAGAAGGTGTGGGGTGTGCCGTGCAGCAAGATTAGCCCGGACTGGGGCGGGCAGCGCATCAAGGGCCTTTCTATCACGAAGACCGTGGTGCATGCGGTAAAACAGATTTTTGCAGGTAAGAAAAAGGCCGAGACCGCGAACGGTGCAGATATTCGCCAGAAGGATACCGAGACAAGCCTTATTGGGCAGTTCCTCTACCCGAAATTTGGACCTGGCCAGCTCTGGGAAACTGTCGCCGAGAAGGTGCAGGAACTTGGCGGCGAAATCCGGATGAACACAAAGGTCGTAGGGGTAAACCGCTCTGCCGAAGGCAAGCGTGTTGAGAGTGTCGTGGTGGAAAGCATGGACTCAGATGGTGTTGTTGCGCACGAGACCGTCCCCTGCGACTACTTCCTTAGCACCATGCCGGTCAAGGAACTTGTTGCGGCGATGGATAGCGAAAAGAATCCTGTGCCAGCCGAGGTCAAGCGCGTCGCCGACGGGCTTGTGTACCGCGACTTCATCACCGTGGGCCTGCTCTTGGACAAGCTGCTCATTAAGAATCCGGCGAAGCCCGGCACGCCTGAGAGCAAGCTCAAGTTCGTGGCTGACAACTGGATTTACGTGCAGGAATCCGACGTAAAGCTTGGCCGTATCCAGATTTTCAACAACTGGAGCCCCTACCTGGTCGCTGATCCCGAGAAGGTATGGATTGGCCTCGAGTACTTCGCTACCGAGGGCGACGAAATGTGGCGCATGCCCGACAAGGACTTTATCAATTTTGCGATTGCGGAACTAGATAAGATTGACGTAGCGAGACCTGAAGATGTTCGCGACTCTGTGGTATTCCACATCAAGAAGGCGTACCCCGCCTACTTTGGAACCTACGGCGAGTTCGATAAGATTCGAGAATACGTGGACCCGATTGATAATTTGTTCTTGATGGGTCGCAACGGTATGCACAAGTACAACAATATGGACCACAGCATGCTTGCCGCCATGGAAGTCGTGAAGTGCATCCGCGAGAACTCTACCGATAAGACTGCGCTCTGGAATGTGAATAGTGAAGAAGAATACCACGAAGGGAAAAAAGAATAAACGTTTTCCCTGAAGACGTATATTTTGTTTCATGAAGATGGTAATGCTTCTACAAAGCCCATTTTGCAGGGCTCTATGCCTTAACCTGGCTTTCCTCCTGCTATGCTTGGGAATTGGCGGGGTGCATTTTGGCTCGATGGACGACTACTTTATGTCGGCCATTGTGACGGGAGCGTATGGTGGCGAGTTCGACCCGCACACGCTGTTCGTGAACGGGGCGTACGCCTATTTCTTGAAGCCATTCTATTCGTTGTTCCCTAGCGTAGGCTGGTACTTTATTTTTGAACTTGTCGCGGTGTTTGCGTCGTTTACGGCTTTCGCCTACTTTGCGCTGCGGCAAATGGAAGGTAGGCTTGGAATTGTTCTGTCTGTTTTTTTGCTCGCGTGCCTTACTTCTGATTTTTACCTGGAACTGTCGTTTACGCAATGTGCGGCTGTTGCTACGGCAGCAGGAATCCTGTTCCTTTATTTTGGTAATTCGGAGCGCCGTTGGCAGTATCTGCTGATTGCTATCCCGTTCCTAGTTGCGGGAACCCTCTTCCGTAGGGAAGGCTTCTTGCTGGGAATCCCCTTTGCTGCGGCACTGTTGACGTGGAACTTCTGGAAGAGTCGTAAAGTTTGGGTGGCGTCGCTCGCCGTGTTGGCTTTTATTGCAGGGGCCTATTTCGCTTTGCAGTCGTTCAATCGGAGCTTGTTCAACGATAACGGAGAATATGCCTATTACCTTGCCTATCAGGGGCCCCGGTCTCTCTTGGGGGATGGTGCGTTTTACGATAGCGAGGCGGTCTACGATGAACTCGAGGAACGCGGTCTCCATGGGCAGGATTTTCGCGTGTTGGAACGTTGGGTGTTCTACGATACCGAGGCCTTCTCGCTGGATAGCTTGAAGCCGATCGCAGATGTGGTTTACCGAAACAGTTATGAACTCAATAGGGCGAAGATGCCTATCGCGCTGCTTTATGCGGTCGCGAGTTCCTTCTTGCATACGAATGCCTGGTGCTGGGTGGTACTTTGTCTGCTACTCTTCTTTGCGGCCCCGAAAAGGGCTGGTTGGTATGCATGGGGCTCGCTTGCGCTGATTTCGCTTTGCCTGACTTACCTGCTGATGCAGAATCGCGTGGTTTACCACGTGGAATCGGGAATATGGCTCTATGCGGTGATTTGCGCTATTCCCTTTGTGCATCTGAAGGGCGATGAATTTGGGGTGAATGTACGAAAGTTACTTTGTCTGTTAATTGCGATGGCTGCATTGTGTTTTGCTTTTGCCTTGTCAACGCAGCGTAACGAAGAGACAGACCACCTTTTGTTTGGCTCTCCCAAGATGCCCGCAGAATGGCAGGAATTTTTGCAATATGCCGACGAACGCCCGAACGATGTTTTCTTGTTGCATTTTGATCCATATAAGGCTCTTGCCGCATACAAGGATCCGGCATACAGGGCCGCTGCTCCCGGTAGCTGGGGGAACTTGGTTCCCATTGGCTACTGGAATGTTAATTTGCCTGGGATGAAGCGCGAACTCGAAAAGCGCGGCGTGACGAATCCGCTTCGCGATATGGTGAAAGATAACGTATATGTAGTGGACGGTGGTAGTGGCATAAAGTTGGATTATTACTACAAGGCGCACTACCACAAAGAATTTGCTATAGATACGGTAAAAAAGTTTGGACACTACAACCTGCTTAAGTATAAAGTCGTGGAGGGTGACCATGACTAGGTTGCAAAGGATTTCCCTGTTTGCGTTCGCGGCGTTTGTGGTGCTTGCGATAGCGCTTTCGTATATGATGGGGGCCACGCTATTTGCCAACCAGGACAAGCCCTGGCACATGCAGCCGTTTACGGATGCGGACTCGCTGACAGTGGAATATACGGGCAAGTATGAACTGTTAGACAAGAAATCGTTGCTGTCTCGCTTTGCCGATTCT
>JAEEGG010012415.1_pt1 | contig 18379 bp, 20 predicted proteins | sample 9134161 | NCBI WGS metagenome assembly JAEEGG01 (sample SAMN16246543, study PRJNA631951) | gut metagenome | biome: gut microbiome; feature: rumen; material: CR-attached | host: Bos | place: Iran: Karaj | collected 2018-10 | reverse complement strand
TCACTGACTCGCACAAGGCTTGGATTAGTTTCGGCCCCGATGGGAAGGTGGAAAATCCATACAAACATTTGGATACAATTGCTTCCTTCCTGGAGGTAACGCCGGAGGAACTGGAACGTTTTGACACCACACATGACATTGCCGGCGAATCAATTGCCAATGGTGGCGCCGCCCTAGCCGCATACACGAAACTCCAGTTCAGCGATGCTGAATGTACTAAAGCTTTGAAGGAAGCCCTGCTCCGCTACTGCGAATTGGATACCATGTCCATGGTCTTCATCTGGGAGTACTTCCACGAGATGACTGGAGCATAATCCTATCCGTTCTGGACAGAGATAGTCAATGCGACGGATAGCCTTTCGGCAATCTCCTTTAGGATCTTATCCTTGTCGTCGTTGCTGAATTTGGCGTTCAGGAAATAGCCATTGTTCAGATCAATCTGGCCATCGAGCGGCTTATGTCCTACCGCGGGCGCGTAGATGATATTCCTGCCAGCACGGATGATGTTCAAGCCTTTCACTCTTTCAACACCAAGAAGACAGATTACTTTCTTGAACTTTTCCGCGTAGGATTTACCCTCAATTTCGATGAGTATCCGCCTATCAGAGGATACTTTTCTATCGGGCAGATCTGAGGATACGACCTCTGCCTTTAGGTCGAATTCCAGTTGCCCTGCGAGTGTATTGAGTATGGCGGCCATTTTGTTGACATCCCAGTGTGTGTAGATATACCAGCCATCCACCAGGGAGGTATAGGTTTCCTTATCTTTTCCGACAAGAGGGACTCCTGATTTCTTGTTGGCCATGTAGCCACTGGCATTGACCTCTTCCAGCCCAAGTTCGCAAATAGAAGAAACAAAGGTGTCGGTGGGTTTCGCTTCTTGGATGATTCTACCATCAGGAAGGGATACTTTCAAAAGGGATTTCATACTCACAGAAGATATAAAGGTTCAACGATGGCAAAGATACGGCTTATACTCGGGAATAATGCATGAAAGAATCCGAAAAATGATAAGTATATAAGGGAAGAAGAACTGTAATATGCCAGAAACGAATTCCATTCAGATGCAGGGCGGGATGCTCAGAGTGATGTCCCGCTACAAGCCTTCGAAGATCAAGGCTTATCTTGACACTCGCGTTATCGGCCAGGAGGAAGCGAAGAGAACGCTCGCCGTAGCCGTGTACAACCACATGAAACGATCTGTTCGCCGTTCCCAGGATAAGGACACTTCCATTAGGAAGTCAAATGTCATCCTCTTGGGCGGAACCGGATGTGGGAAGACATTCCTCGCCCAATGTATCGCCGACTACATGAACGTCCCCTGCTACATCCAGGACTGCACCAAGATCACGGCCAGTGGCTATGTGGGTTCAGATGTAGAAGATTGCGTGGGCGGTCTATTGCGCATGTGTAAGTACGACCTGGAGAAAGCGCAGCATGGGATTGTCGTCCTGGACGAGATCGACAAGAACGCTAGCCGCGAGGCTGGACTGTCCATAACGCGTGACGTTAGCGGGGAGTGTGTCCAGCAATCGCTCCTTAAAATTGTAGAAGGTGATATCGTCGGAGTTCCTCCTGCCGGTGGCCGCAAGCATCCGGAGCAACCGCTCATCTACGTCGATACATCTGATATCCTCTTTATCGCTTCTGGCGCTTTTACCGGACTTGATACGATTGTCTCAAAACGACTCGGTGCCGGGGGGAGAATTGGCTTCGACTGTTCTAACGAGAAAGTTGAGGGGCAGAATCTCTTGGATTCAGTTACTCCGCAGGATCTGCGAGAGTTTGGGATGATTCCAGAGTTCGTAGGTCGTTTCCCTGTTATCTCCCATGTAGAAACACTTGGACGAGATGACTTGGTGCGTATTTTGAGAGAGCCCAAAGGAGCACTTGTCAATGAGTACAAAGAGCTGCTGGAGATGGACGGAATTGATCTCTCCTTTTCTGACGATGCGTTGAATGCCATTGCAGATAGCGCTCTCATGCTTGGAACTGGGGCCCGTGGTCTCCGATCCGTTATGGAGTCGTTCATGAGGGATATCATGTTTGATGCTCCGGATATTAGCGGCAAGAAGGATAAGACCATCATGATCACGAAGGAATTGGTGGATCGTTATGCAAGAAACACTATATCGTCCGGTAGATATAAGAAAGTATGAAAACCATGACAGAGAAGAAATACGAAAGGTATTACGCCCTTGCAGGCAAGGCGTCGTTCGAGAACTGGGAGTCCGTCAAGAAAAGCAAGATGTGTGGGTGCTACTACTGCTGCAGCATATTCCCCTCATCGGAAGTAACTGATGATGATTGGACACCGGACCTTCATGGAAGGACAGTGCTTTGCCCAAAGTGCTTCATTGACTCAGTCATTGGGGATGCATCCGGCATTCCCATTTGCGAGGATGTGTTGGAAGAACTTCACCAAGAGAAGTTCGGCATTCCCGCTGAGCCCGTCGCGCGATGTGTAGGCTCAGGTATTTACAACCTGGATACGATTGTTGTTCGTGATTATCCCGATGGGCCAACTGGGAAACGGTTTACAGATAAGGTCGTTGCGGAGGAAGTTGGCGGCACATGCGGCAACGTGATGTGTCTGCTCTCCAATTTCGGACTGGAGACATATCCCCAGGTCAGTCTTGATGACTCCCCTGAGGGGAGGAAAATCGCGGAAGACCTCGAGCGGTACGATTGTGATATGCGTTTCGTGACAAACACACAGGATGGTGGGACAACGCTGCTACGAGTGACTCACAAGCGGAATCCGGATGGTTCGCCAAAGGTCAGTGTAAGAGCAGGATCCCCTGGCGGCAGCCGTTTCCCCAGGAGGAAGTTTCTGCGTGCCAGGGACCAGGCTCCGGCTTTCGTAGATGCTCTGACATCGCAGTTCATCCCAGATTTCTATTTCTTTGATTCCCCTGCTGCTGGCCACCGGTATATTGCCCGGGAGCTGCGCACAATGGGCACCACAGTCTATTTCGAGCCGTCCAGCATCTCGACGAAGGCCGACTTGGAAAGTGTGTCTCTCAGCGACATTGTCAAGTTCTCTGACGAGAATGTGCCTGACGTTTCATTCGCGGACGTCTTCAAAGACAAGCTATTCGTCCAGACCTGTGGCAAAGACGGGTTACGCTTCAAATTACGGGGTGGTGAATGGAAGACGCTCCCGGGCATACCCAACGGCAATGTCGTTGACACAGAAGGCGCCGGGGACTGGACTACAACAGCCATTATCTACGGAATTGTTCGAACTGGGAAGCCTTTTGCCGAGTTGAATGAGGAAGATATCGTCCCCATTCTGATGGAGGCGCAACGCATTGCTTCCGAGAAAGTTTCCCATCTCGGAAGCAAAGGAAATATTAAAGTAGATGAATAGTTCTCTTTGGCCTTCGATAGCCCTTATTCGGATTCTTCGATTACCTTTACGCCTGGATCTAGACCAGAACTCTCGGGAATTACAAATCCGTAAGGAACATGCAGGCTCCCAAAAACTAAATGGATATAGTCTAAATCACCATCATTAATAACGGTTTCCTTGTCCTTGATAATAAGGGCGTCAAAACGTATTCCACTTTCTTTACAACCGTAGCACCAAAGATTCAGCAAACCTATGTCTGTCCATTTATCCGGAGCTATAACGACCCACTTGGATTGCTGGTTCTCAAGTAAACCGATCATCTTCTCAATAAAATCTGAAACAGTTCCGCTTGGATCATCCGGTGATATAGCATAATCTTCAATATCCGATAACTCTCCATCTGGTTTCGTTTGGATCGATACTGAATCTGTTTTTCTTAATGCCATTGCCACTTTCCCATTCAAGAGAGGGATACCGTCACCAAGGGGCACAATACAACCGTCCGGAATTGAAAAAGATCTTGTTCGCTTTCCCGAGTAACCACGTTCAATGTCGTATAACGTATTATCCAAATAGAGCCCTAAATCCCAGCGCCATCTTCTTGCAAGGACCTTGTCCATTGTTCCAAGAATAGCTTTTTCCAGAGCTATCGGCCTTTGTAAACTACCATACAGGAGTCTATCCCAATCTGTGGTTGAAGTCCCATGTCCAGCATAAAAGGTGGATTCAATGTATAGCTCGCCTCCATAAAGCTTGAATGCATGAACATCTGCCAGGACTTCTCCTTTATCGTTTATACATCCGTCTAGATCAGGGTCGTCTCCATCTTCATAATCATCATATTCATAATCGACGGAAATGGCATTCTCTACGTCATTGAAACCGTACTCCTCAAAGAAAATCTCTTCACCATCCCATGACTCTTCAAATACCTCACCCGTCTCCTCATCGACACGTTTAACATGGCTCAGTAAATCAATAATTCGGTTCACGAAATTCGAGAATCTCTCATAAGTATAATTACCCATAATCTTTAAATTAGAAGTGGTCCTTGTCTTTTCATTTCTGCCATGAACGGCACCCACATGGGTTTCCGCTTGTCGATGCGGCCGGGGTTCTTCGGACTCTCCGGGTTGACACCAGTAGCTGAGCAGAGGGTATGGAAGAACTCTGTACTGCGGATCAAAAGATCCAGTGAGGCCTCTGGGGCATCATGCCCGGTCTCGATAATGATGAGTTTGGCAGTCGGAGGAAGAAAAGTCCTGGTTCGGGCTACGATGTCTTTCTCCCGGGGAGAGACGAACAAAATAACGGCAGAATCCTCCAGATGGCTGGACGTGAAGATGAAACGCCCGTGACAGTAATTCCTATAGTCGTAGACTCCAACTTGAGCCAGGCCGCACTCCACCAGTTTGCCTTCCAGATTGTCAGCCACAGGACGTCCCCAACTTCCCTGAAGTGCAATATAGCTGTGGACTTCCTTGAAATCATCCGGAGTCAGGGGTGTGCCGTCATTGAGGCATAGGGTAAAGGGCTTTTCTGGTATGGTCTTGTACTTCTCCAAGTCCACGTCAGGCTGGAAGATCTTGGTGAAGATAGCAAAGTAGGATAACGAGGTTCCGGTGGACACAAACCCGTCGTGGACATTCTTCATCGGGACGATGAAAGTCTTGTCGGAACCGGCCTTAAGAAAGAGTTTCAGAGCCTCGTTCCGGTCGGAATCGGAAAAATTGATCGCGACAGTCTTTTCTGGATTGACATCAAGTGCGCGTCGGGTCGCAAAGACTATGTCGTTGTTGTGGCCACCCTTGCTGATCAGCAGGATCTTTGCTGTCTTCAAAGCCGCATCGCTATAGGAGTGAAGGGTATAAGGGGAAACGCTGGTAGCAACTCCCCCACGTGCACCATAAAGGAGAGCCGCGAAATCCCCAGCCGTCTCAGCTCCGCCTGATCCAGTTGCGATGAGAGGTTCGCCAGGGTTGGTGAAAAGAAAGTTCTTGATTGGATTGAGGTCAGCCGACAAAGTCTGGTCGATGACTGCCTGAAGGGTCTGTTTGATATCTGTCATTCTGCTTCGTAGTTTCTAACACATACATGCAGCAACTGCGATTCTTTCAGAGAAGATCCGAGAAGTCCATCGCATCGGCCGGGAGATTATATTCCAGCTTGCCCTGGTCGCGGAGCAACATCAAAAGTCGTCCCATGATATTCGGACCAACCCAGGTATTGCCATCATCGCTCAACTTGGCGCTATATGCTCCTGCCGGGCGTCGAGGATTGGCCTGCTGCTCTACGATGAACAGTCCCTTTGAGCGCTCCAGCTCGTTCCTAAAGGTCTCGCTCTGGTTATATTTCTGCATTAGGCAGAACTTCATTGCGTCGATGAAGATTCGTCCCCAGTCCTCACGGACAACACCCACTTTCTCTTGATGCTTGGCCTTCATCTTGATTGGCTGGCCCTTTTGGGCATAGATAATCTTCCGGGACTCCAAGTCAGTGAACTTCATCATTTGGAAGAGTTTCTCGGTGCAGTCAAAAGAGACACCGCCCACGACGATGGGCGTAGGCGCGAAGTTGCCCAGTACACCCCATTCCTCCGCTACTTTGCAGAAAGCGGCTGTCTTGTCGGCCGGATACTCCTGGATACCGTACCACTCCGGATAATATTCTTTAATGAACCCCTCAAGTCTCATATTAAAACTCCTTGATGATTTGTTGTGAACCTTCAATCAGCTGATGACCTTTCGGATCAAGTTCCACTTTCTCTATACGTACGATACGCACGTTTCTGTCATCAAGGATAGCCATATTCTTCTCGGCTTCGGGTTTCTGCCAGTTATAGGGCCATTCAATGAGTTCCACTCCCAAACTGCTTAGGAATTCAGAAGCGGCCTTCTCCCCTTCTACGGTTGCCTTGTCAATCATCTTCTTAACCGGCTTGTCCTCGCCGGTCACCTTGTTCGCAAGGTATTTCCGGAACGGGATGCCCTCCACCTTTGCCTCTTCAGGAACGGCCTCTCCGAGTCTGGCTTCGACACGCTTCACTATAGATTCGGCAACGGGAACTCCTTTCAGCAACGACAGGCAGTTGTCAGGCGTCCGATCTGGAATAACGACAGTATAAACATAGAAATCCTTGTTTTCCGGACGATGCTTATTGAAGGCATAGTGGGCAGCTGTTGAGTATTTCTCCGTGACGTAGACACCCCAGCCGAACTTAACCTTGCCATCGCCTTCCAGGGCGTGGTCCAAGCTAAACCTATCGAATGGCTCTGCCGATGATCCGTGATAAAACTGCATATCGTTGTTGTTATTGGTTTATACAAAGATAAACTTTTTAATCGGTGTTTTCCCTTCTATTGCCCAGAATCTGACAATAGTAAGCCATTGTCCTTCATATAACAATGAACTTCCTCATTCTGGAGGAGCTTTTCAATTGCATCCTGGAGATTATTCTCGTCTTCCAGAACGGTGTCGCCAATCGTCCCCTCATCTGAAAGTATTCCGATTATCCTTCTTGTTACCTTAATGTCATTCAAATAACGCTCATGCCAGACCTCGCATCGAAATCCCGCTGGAAGATATGCTTGAGCTGCGACAGTGAGTAATCCGTCCACTAGAGTCCTTTGCTGTTCAAGACGGTATTGAGCTCTAACATAATCCATAATTACCACGTATTTTTCAGCGATGGAATCCATCCAGTCAGCAACCTTATCCATTCTTCCTCCAGTGTAAGCTTTCCAGGCCGACACGCCTCCTAAGGCTACATAGAAACCACCATCTTTCCTCACGGAAATATTGAAGAAGAATCCCTTAATTGCAGTGATGTTATGTGATTGATCTTGTTTTATATGTAATTCAACCTCAAATCCCCTCTTTCCAAGAAGATTTATCATAATATTAGGACTAAACTGATTTCTAGGCTTCCGCCATACCAACGGAAACCTTGACTCAAATAGATACCGGGCTATACAATCTGCCACGTCCGGGATAGCCATATCATGTGGACGGAGTTTATTGTCTATATCATAAAAGAACTCTCCCCAATAGCTATCGCAGAATGCCTTCTTAATTAGTTTTCGTGATATTTGATTTCTCTTGGCCATTATTTGTCAGCATCCGCCCAGCTACCGAAGTTCGCCTTCTTCCTATCCTGAGTCAGTTCACCCTCATAGGTCACCCAACCCCATTTGTCTCCAATCCTTGCACGGACATAATCCTCACTCTGGATTCGCAGTTCATCAAACTTCGGTGTGATGTAGGAATCGCCATCGGCATAGATTCCCCACTTCCCTTCCTTCAAGAGAGGAAGAAAACCATCTGGGTCCTGACGCTTGAATATGTAATCCATCATGCATGGGATAACCTCCTTGCCTTCTGTGTCCACGATGCCGTACTTGCCATCCTTAATCGCGATGTACTTAACATAGTCCGTATATGGTTCCCGGAAGAGTAGGTCATACTGGAATGGACAGATAACCGTACCGATGCCATCTGGCTTAACCAAACCGCATTTCCCGTCCTTGCGCACGGGAATCGGATGTTCCATCCTCTCCTTCCCATCGAATGTAATCAGTATTTCGTCATATTCACACGGAAGCCCATCATTGTAATCGAATCCGTTCAGCCCCGCCTTACCATCCTTCCATCTAATCCATTCCGGATCGTATCCGTGCTCATTGAGCAGTCTCCGGATGGTCTCCCAGAGTGATTCCTCAAGCTGGACGCAAGGCCACCAGAGGGATGATTTTATGTCACACTCGCCAATATGTCCCTTAATCTTGTGGAACATGCCATATTTGTCGAGCATTGTGTGCAGAAGAGCGCAGTGTTCTTCGTCCGCCTTCTTATACTCCTTCAGCGCTTCGTAAACATCGAGAAACGGGAATGCCTGGATTTCTTCGTTGAACATATCAATCTAATGGGTCTATGTGTTTGAACCATCCCCAATAAGGATGCTTCCTATATTCTGGTATTAAGAATCGCAGAACGGCCAGATGACAAGTGTTCCAAGGGATGTATTCCTGCCAATATTTATCTATTGGTTCAACCTTCACCAACTGAGGACAACGCAGCACCAGCTTAAGTAGCCTCATGTCCTCCATTATTGTGTCACAGTCCATTTCTGTTACCGTAGAAGGCAAATCGAGCATGGCCATCCCACTATCTTCGCAGATTGCCTGGTGTCCAATCTTCGTGACACCCTCTGGAATGACCAGTGATTCCAACATGCGGTTTTCCCTGATTCCATCGCTGCCTATACTCTTTAGTGTGGTTGGCAGATGAATCCGTTTTACATTATGTTTGCATGAGATAGCGCATCCTACGATGGATTCCACGCCCTCAGGTACATTTACCTCCTCAATATCATGTATTACGTAAATGAGTTCCTTTCCGTCTTTTGTCAATATCATGTGGCCATCATCGGATAACTTGATATATGGATTCTCCGGATCAATCTCCACCTTGACATCTGGAATAGCAGACTTCAGTATCCAATACATATAGAATCGGAATCCCTTCCCAAGATGAATCTTCTTGATTGGAGAGTTGCAGAACGAATACTCATCAAAGTAATCGTAGCTATCCGGGAACCAAACCTCTTCCAAGGAAGCGTCTTGAGGCGTTCCATAAGCACCAATCTCCACGCTTGTAATAGTGTATACTACTCCCTCAATTTCAACATTCTCCGGCATGGTATAGACTTTCGCACCTCCCGAATTACCCTCGCTAATCCAGGCGGTGCGGTCTTCATCGTCAAGAAGGTACTCGAAGTCCCCAATCCTATATCGGCGTCTATCTTCCCACTTCTTACTCACAAGTATTCTCCTCCTCTTTATCAATATCCAACGAAGAAGTGATTCTCAAGATTGGAAAGGATTCTCCCGACTCGTCATCGTCAAAGATTTCCATGATTGCATTGAGAAGATGGGGCTCCGATATGAAATCCCTAATCCAGTCGGGGCCGGGCAACCTATCTCTCTCGGAGAAAGGGATGTCGAAGGCTCGGTTTGACGACCATTGGACGCCATTGTCTCGGATTGTGAAGCGAATCAAGTCCATGGCTCCCGGGACAGAATCGGCGATTGTGCAGGAGACAATCTCCCCGGGGATATCGCCGTTGAAGAGTCGACTGAAATACTCGTCAGCCACTTGTTGCCGGATCTCCCGCTCCTTTCTCTCACGGAGCCCGTCCTGATATGCGTCAAGGCTGGCTGACTGGGCTGCAGGGACGCTCTCGTTTATGGCCAGCATAAACGTCACCAACTCGTCAGCGGAGCACCTGGGATTGACAAAGGCGTGTCCGCACTTACTGAACTTTTTCCCCGGAATATGAGGGGACATTTGCAGTACTGGGCCGTCGTACTTGTATTGCTTGTCACGGTATACAAAAGATATATTCCCAAGCTCCAGCAGGGTGTGCCTGCCGGATTTCTTGATAGACTCGGCAGGTACGCCGAACTCAATCAATCTCTTGTTGAGCTGGTCAGCCGTAAGGGCTTTACCCCGGCTCCCGGGCCAAAAGGGATTGACCCAGGCAAGCTGGATACCTGGCCACCAGTATGAATCCGGTGCCCACTGGAGATTGGTACGGGAACGCATAAGACTCAAGGTGTTATTGACGCAAACACGGACGATCGATTCGGAGAGATTGCTCATATGCTCGTTGTCTTTTCTGTTCTAGATTCTATACCGAAGCACTTCCGATTTCTTTCAACACTTGAATCTCTAAAGGTATTGTGCAAGACGGGAACGGACTTTTGGTGACGAAAGCTTATTGATGGCTTTCACCTTCAACTGCCGGACACGCTCTCGAGTAAGATCGAGGTTCTCTCCAATCTCTTCAAGCGTCATCGCCGGGCAGCCGAGCCCAAAACAAAGTTCAATCACCCTTCGCTCACGTCCATTAAGCACGGACATGGCCATCTGAAGATCGCTCCGCAAGGACTCCACCTCCAGTTCCTTGTCGGTTTCTGGAAGACTGCTATCGGGTATAATGTCGGCCAGCGACTGGCTCTCGTCCTCCCCAAGCGGAAAGTCTAGGGAGAGGGTCGAGATGTCCGACTCCATAAGCTTATCCGGGGAGATGTCCAGCAGCGCGGATAGTTCGGCGTCGCTGGGTTCCCGCTCGTTCTCCTGCAGGAATTCGCGCCGTGCGCGCCCGATCTTGTTGAGAATGCTCACCTGGTTGAGCGGTATGCGGATGGTGCGCCCCTGCTCGGACAACGCTTGTAGGATCTGCTGGCGAATCCACCAGACGGCGTACGAGATGAACTTGAATCCCCGGGAAGGGTCGAACTTGAGCGCGGCCTTCATGAGGCCGATGTTCCCCTCGTTCACCAGGTCCATCAGCTCCAGCCCACGGTTCTGGTACTGCTTCGCCACGGAGACCACGAAGCGCAGGTTCGCTTCGACCAGCCGCTTGAACGCGGCATCGTCACCGGCCTTGATGCGGGCAGCGAGATCGCATTCCTCCTCCGGGGAGACCATCTCAATCCGGCCCAGATCCCTAAGATACTCCTCGACGGTCTGGGTCCGGGCCGTCACGGAAGGGGTTATTTTCAGTTGTCGCATAATCTTAACTTGCTAATTGATAAGGGTTGTCCACGGAATAGAATTCCACATCCTCCGTCCTGTCGTTACCGAGTTCCAGGAAGTCCTTGTAAAGCCCATCCAGTTTGAATCCGCACTTGGATGCCACCCTCTTTGACGCCTCGTTCCTAGGGAAGACCCCGATGGTCACCTGGGACACACCCTGACGGAACAACTCCTCCTTGACGGCCTTGACGGCCTCCGTCATATATCCCTTTCCCCTATGGCTCTTCTTGGTGTAATAACCCAGGCAATAGGAATACTCTGGAGCATCCAACTCGATGAAGAGGTATTTCGGATAGACCTCTATAATACCTATTACTTCCTCTTCCTTCCCTTCTTTCACTATTGACACGAGATGCCCGGACGGGAACCGTATGTAATCAAGCGCCCCATCCAGCGAAGAGATAGGGTTCATTCCACCCAGTTCCGCCGTCTCCCTGTCACTTAGAATCTCCAGGACATCCTTTGCATCCTCTTCTTTCATTGCCCGCATGGAAAGGCGCGGGGTCCTCACGTCAATTGCTATATCCATTCCGTTGTCGTTTTTCTGTTATTCATACTGAATCGCCGGAGATTCCTTTCATCAGGGCAGAGGATTCTTCCGGTATTGGCCGGATTGCAAGAAAAAGTAGAAAGTGCTGAAAGAATCCGTCGCATCCTTAGTATGAGTGAATGCGGCCGGCAAATCCGGCGAGCCTGACTGACTATGAATCTCCAGATAACAGTAGCCTCATGATGACACTCGACACTTTCCCGACTTTTTTCGTCGGAGAGTGAAACTTTCTGTCGGGTGGCGCGTATATACTCATGCCTTCTGATCGGTATAGGGTGCCTTTCAGTCGTAGAGTAGCCGGACGACGGTCCAGTGACGCCAACCGAGCTGCGGAATCAGCCGCGGTGGATCATTACCCGCTAGTATCATTAGAAAACCAAAACTATCTGCCATGACGACAAACATCGCTGTAGCCGCGCAGGTCGCGCGCCCCACCATCCCCTTTGTTCTCAAGAGTGTCCTTCCCGCCGAGACGGAAAGCCGTCTGGACCGAATCCGCTGCGGAGCACCCGTTGCGGAGGTCTATCGGGACGAGTCCCGCCCCTGGTGGGACCTCGTCGATGACGACAAGGTCTACGAGACCATCGCCACCGACCAGTTCCAGGCCTATGTCCGACTGATATCCGCCATTGCCTAAGCCTATGGCCAAAACCGGACGGACTTTTGTCTTTGACGCCGAAGCGGCGCTCAAAGCAGCCACCCTCGCCGTTATCGGCCTTACCTCCGCCTGGAAATACAAGCTCCAGGAATCGGATAGGAAGGAGATTGTCGCCGAGGCCGTGGCCAAGGCGTGGAGCCACCGTGATTCCTATGACCCGGCCAAGGCCTCTTTCCAGACCTGGGTCGGGCGTATCGCGCGGAACACCCTGCTGGACCATATCCGCAAGGTCAAATCCCGGGAGGACTCCCCTGCTCAGGAGAACGATGTAATGACCGAGAAGTCTCCTGACACGCTGATGATGGAGGATGAAGGGCTTGAGGCCATCCTGCGTGCCGTGGAAAGGCTTCCAGAGGCATACAGGAGTATCATTGCCCTCCTATCGGAAGGCAAGCGTCCCCATGAGATTGCCGAGATCCTGGGATGCTCCCCAAATGCAGCCACCATCCGCTGCTGCCGTGCCCGCAAGGCACTGCGAGACCTTCTTGACGGGAACATGCAAGAAAGCGGACGTCAATAGGTATAAATAGGAAAACGAACTGACGAATATGAGAAGCAAAAGAGAATCCACCATCTTTGAAGAGAAGAACTTCATTTCCGAGGACGAGACGGTCCTGACCCAGGCGGCCTGCCTGAACCGCATTTTTCGTAAGGTAAATTCCACCGGCCTTTCCGCCGATACTATCCAGGAGCTCCGTGACGATATCGATTACGTCGCCGAGCGCTACCATATCGATAACCAGGAAGCGGTGCTTCTTGCCGCCATCCTCGAGAAGTCGGCCACCAACAACCTCATGGACGACGAGGACCTGGCTATGTATCTCGGCTGCACGAACATCGAGTTCATCCGCTACCACAAGAAGCTCCGCGACATGGACAAGGCGGGTATCATCCAGATTGGCGGGGGCCGTGGCGGCCGTCGCTGCTATAGGGTGAGCCCGGAGACGCTGAAGGCGGTTGAGAGCAACGGGGAATTCAACCCGGTGAAGATGTCCGGCCTAACGACGGAGGAGCTCTTCTCTCGTTTCCGCAAGTTCTTTGGGTCGTTCAGGAACGACACCATCGATGCGGACAGGCTTCTGGAGGAGCTGGACGGTCTGGTGAGCTACAACGACCATCTTTCCTTCTGCAAGAAGGCGCTGGAATCTGCTCTCTATTCCGATTGCACCGACACGGAGCGCAGGATGTTCTATTACATCTGCCATCGCTACGTGACGCACGGGAACAAGTCGGTGGATATTGAGACGCTCACGAACTTCACTGAGTTCATGGAGGATGACGAGTGCATCAAGCGTCGAATCGCCAACGAGCATATGTCGATGCAGCGTAGCGGACTCGTCAGCTTTGCCATCGAGGACGGATTCGTAGACACGGGATCCTTGTCTCTCTCCGACAAGGTGAAGGAGGAGTTCTTCAACGAGGTCGTCCTGGCTCCGGAGGAGAGTGTCCGTCATCGTGACATCGTCAGTGCCGCCACCATCCAGGAGAAGGAGCTCTTCTTCAACGAGGCGGAGAGCGCCCAGGTCGCCCGTCTGGAAAATCTCCTTGACGTCGAGAACTTCAAGGAGGTGCAGAGACGACTGCTCTCCACGGGCATGCGCAAGGGGTTCAACGCCATCTTCTACGGAGCACCCGGTACCGGCAAGACAGCCAGCGTGTACGAGCTTGCCCGCCGCAGCGGCAGGGATATCTTCCACGTGGACATGGCCAAGCTCAAGAGCAAGTGGGTCGGCGATAGCGAGAAGGCGGTCCGTGGTGTCTTCAAGATTTACCGGTCCATGTGCAAGGGCCGGGACAAGGCCCCCATCCTGCTTTTCAATGAGGCGGATGCCGTCTTCACCAAGCGTATCGAGAACGTCGAGCAGAGCGTCGACCAGATGAACAACGCCATCCAGAACATCATACTGGAGGAGATGGAGAGCATCGAGGGCATCCTCATAGCCACAACCAACCTCCTCTCCAACCTGGACCCTGCCTTCGAACGCAGGTTCATCTTCAAGGTGGAGTTCAAGATGCCCGAGAAGGACTCCCGTGCCAAGATCTGGAAGTCCATGATTCCGACTCTCTCGGAAGAAGATGCCTCCGTCCTTGCCGACAAGTACGCCTTCTCCGGCGGCAACATCGAGAACATCGCACGGAAGAGCACCGTCGAATACGTCCTCTCCGGAAACGAGCCCACTCTCTCGTCCTTGGAGGGTTACTGCCAGGAGGAGATTCTGGACAAGAAGGAGAATCGCAACCGAATCGGATTCTAGGCGAAAGAATCCTTATCTCAACCCGTATATAATACCACTATGGCGAATATCAACGTAAATACAACCGAGCTGATTCAGCTCCTCGACATGACCCCTGCCGACCACAATCTCATGCTGGTTGGTAAGCACGGCATCGGCAAGTCCGAGATCCTGACTGACTATTTCTCCAAGAAGGGCATGCCCGTCGTGGCACTCTTCTTGGGTCAGATGAGCGACCCTGGCGACCTCATCGGTATTCCCAACAAGAACGAGGAGACCGGCAAGACGGACTTCATGCCTCCCTACTGGTTCCCGCTGGACGGCAAGCCCATCGTCCTCTTTCTGGACGAGCTGAACCGCGCCCGTCCGGAAATCCTCCAGACCATCATGGACCTGGCGCTCAACCGTAAACTCGCCGGGCGCAAGCTCCCGGAGGGCAGCCGCATCATCAGTGCCGTGAATGCCGGCGACCAGTACCAGCTGACGGACCTCGACCCTGCACTGGTCAGCCGTTTCAACATCGTGAACTTCCGCCCCACCGTGCAGGAGTGGCTGCTCTGGGCGCGCAAGGCCGATGTCGATGGCCGCGTCATCGACTTCATCCAGGAGAACCAGATCTGGCTGGACAAGGACCCTGACGCCAAGGAGGGAGAGGACACCGGCCTGGACAAGACCCCTGACCGTCGCGGCTGGAAGCGCGTCTCGGATATCCTCAAGCAGTCCGGCGAGCTCAGCCAGCTGCTCACCAAGGCAATCTCTGCCGTGGTCGGTCCTAAGGCGGCCAGCGCCTTCGTCAGCAACGTCTCCAGTCGGAAGATCGTTTCCGGACGAGAGGTGATGCTCAACTTCCCCAAGGTCAAGGAGAAGCTGGACAAGTATGAGTTGCACCAGCTCTCCGTGGTCAATGACGGCATCTACCGATTCCTTGAGGTTGAGAAGGTGCCTGCCAAGGACAAGGAGATGGCCAAGAAAAACCTTGAGGACTACTTCGAGTACCTAACCCGTACCAAGAAGGAGGCTGCAGCACACTTCGCCAATCTCTTCGTCCAAAAGACCTACCCTAACGCCGTGGCGTTCATCGCCAGGGAGTGTCAGGTCCTAACCATGATGTTCATCTCCTACGTGAAAGGTATCAAGTAAATGAGGGACCGCATAACAACCATATTGGAGCACTGGTTCATTCAAGAGCCCGCGCTCTTCCAGGTTCTCTGCACTCACGAACTTGTGTCCAACACGCAGATGGCGTGTCCTGTCCGGAGCGGCAAGAGGCGCGTCGAGTATAATCCGGAGTATCTCCGCGAAATGACTGACCAGGGACTGGAAGAGGCTCTCCGTACCGAGGCCGTGCGCATTCTGCTCAAGCATCCTTACGAGCGGAAACCGGACGGGTGCAGCCAGCAGGCTATCGCCATAGGCTCCAACGTTGTGGTCGGAGATAATTACAACTACAACTCCTTCAAGATTGAGAAGCCATCCGATTACGGGCTGCCTGCCGGAATGGCGTATGAGTGGTATTCGAGGAAAATTCAATCCATGCTGCCCGCTGGCGCGGGTGGCGACGGGGACTCTGACGGAGAATTAGGCATCCCCTCGATGGGCAAGAGGGGTGAATCGAGTAAGGCGACTTCCAGAAACGACGAGTACGATGATCGTTTTCAGCGCTTGTCGGAGAAGAACCAGGATCTTTCCGAGTTATGGGATGAGGACGACCTGACCGTCGCCTTGATAAACGGTATCATAGAAGGATGCACGTCATGGGGATCCCTTGCCGGTGCTTTCGCGGAGCAGTTGAAGGCGTCCACCAAGGCCAAAATCAACTGGCGGAACGTCTTCAGCGGTTTCAGGGCCAGCATCCTCTCCTCAAAGCGAAAACTCACGCGCATGAAGCCCAACCGAAGGACCGGGTTCGAGAACATGGGATCCATCCGCCGTTTTGACACGAAGCTGCTTGTCGCCGTTGATGTAAGCGGATCCATCTCCAGCGAGAGCCTGAGCTATTTCTACGGGGTGATCAATAGCGCTTTCCGTTACGGCTTCGAGTCCATTGATGTCATACAGTTCGATTGTGGCGTGCGCGTGGTTCAGAGTCTCAAGAAGGTGATGCGTGAGGTGATTGCCATCGGCCGTGGCGGGACCAGTTTCCAGGAGCCAATTGAGTATGCGGCCGATAACGGCTATGACGGCCTCCTCATCTTGACGGACGGCTATGCTCCGGAGCCGATGATTCCGGACAATATGCACTGCAAGATTATCTGGGTGTGCCAAGACAAGAGCTGCTATGAGGCACACCACCACTGGATGGAGAAATCCGGACGAGTTTGTACGATTGAGCTGCGATAGCCATGAAGTTTGATGAGATGACCGAGGACCAGATCCTCAATGAGATATTGAAGGCCGTTCCCGAATACCTTAACTTAATCAAGCCCGACGGGGAGTTCAACCGTCATGTTTGTGTCGAGATGGTAGTCAAAAACCTTAGGTCAATGTTCAAAAGAAGCCGTGGAATCGGATACTATGATAGGATGATGGTTCAGGATATAAAGGAACTTGACATCATCATTGGACATTTCTTCCCTATGATTACTGACCGTGTTGCTGCCGTAGAGATGCAGTACAAAAAGGACCAAATGGAGGCAGCCATCAATAAGGCGAAGGCAGAGGCTATAATAGTCCCGGCTTTTGAAGGAGCCGGGTTTGAAGTCAAGGTAGGATACAACAAGTATTCGGCATCAGTCAATGTACGCCTGGTCGGCAAGAAATGGGCACAATTCCAGATTCGTTATAGGGACATCCAAGGAGAGGGCAGTTTGGACGACCTGGTCTCAGCCGTGGTTGATCTTAGGGATGCTGCCATACGTATTGGCGGTAAGTTGTTTATCGGAAGACAATAGCATATGTTCAAGCGAAAGAGAGAACCATTCCCCATGACCGATGAAGAGGTCATCCGCGAGGCTCTGAAGACGGTGACGGATTATGCCAATTGCCACCCGGGCGATCAGTTCAACATCAACAACTGCATTGACTATGCACTGGCATCCGTCAAGGATATCTGGAAGAAGGCGCGGCATTACTCTTCCTATCAGGCATTGAAGTGGGAGGACCAGGATGAAATCACCCGCCTTGTCTGTCGTATTACGAGCGACCTTCGCGCCCGGGCATACATAAAGGCCACCGAATGCTTGAAGAATAGGAAGATCCAGCAAATCAACATCGCTACGGCAGAGGCACTCATCACTTACGAGCTTCGCCAGAGGGGCTTCATGTTCATTTTTGAATGGCAGAAACTGCGCGTCAAGGTCTCGATTAAACTTGAGTGCGGAAGTGCGATGACCTTCATTGTCAAGTACAAGGATATCCGTGAAGGGAAACTCCTTCAGATTCTGGATGAGGTCATGGCCTTAGTCGAGCCTCTCAACAAAACAAAAACCAACATATCAGTATGGCCCCTATCCGGGGCCTGGAAGACATGGAACGGATGGAAAGCATAGATTTCAAGGCGATTACGGCAGAGGTCGTAACAAAGATCAGTAACATGAGTCTAAAAGAAAGGACTGGAGGCTGGCATAGAAGTCATGAGACCAGAATCCATGTCTCGCCGGATACTGTCAAGTCTGCACTTTTGTTCGGTGTCTGGGAAAAGTGTTTCGGGCTTTTGAACGAACAAGAGAAGAAGGACGAACCGCTGGCAGTTGAGAAGGCATTGACGATAATGACCAGGAAAGGCATCCCCAAGGATAAGATCCAGTTTAGGAAGAATTCTTTCCGAGTGCAACTGGAAAACGCCCAATACCGAATCTATAAGATGAGTGAGGCCAACATATATGGTTGTCCTTGGCCCTCTGAAAGGAGATGCGGGATTCTTGTCTCCGGCGAGACTTTGGCTGATTTCATGATTCGCTTCGATGAGGAGATTCCGGATATTGTCAGTCACGTCACGACCATCATGGCTACAATTAGGGCCAGGGAGCTGGAGGAAACTAAAC
>JAEEGG010012412.1_pt1 | contig 18381 bp, 14 predicted proteins | sample 9134161 | NCBI WGS metagenome assembly JAEEGG01 (sample SAMN16246543, study PRJNA631951) | gut metagenome | biome: gut microbiome; feature: rumen; material: CR-attached | host: Bos | place: Iran: Karaj | collected 2018-10 | reverse complement strand
TTGTAGCTTGTAAACAGAATAACCTCCAGTATTGGGTACTATCATATCCATATTAATCGGTTGTGTGTCAATAGGTATCATCCTGTCGGCACCCATGGGGCCTATTGGCATCCTGTGTATCCAGCGCACCTTGAACAAGGGGCGTAATTCGGGCTTTTTCACCGGTGTGGGTGCTGCCGCCAGCGACTTGTTCTATTGCCTGCTGGTTGGTCTGGGCATCTCGCTCGTGACCGAATTCATCGCCGACCACGTCAACATCCTTCAAATCATCGGCAGCGTGATTCTGATTGCCTACGCTGTTTACATGATCTTCCACAACCCTGTCAGCCAGATTAAAGAGAACATCGACCAACGCGATGACTACTTGCGCGACATGATAACCGGTTTCCTGTTCACGTTGAGCAATCCGCTGATCATGTTCCTTATCATCCCGCTGTTTGCCCGCTTCGGCTTCCCGTTGCCCGAATACAAGTTCTATCATGTGATCCTTGGCTACGGGTTCATCGTCGCTGGAGCACTGCTATGGTGGGCCGTCATCACCTTCTTTGTTGACAAGGTGCGCAGCCACTTCAACATCCGCTCGATGTGGCTGATCAACCGTATCATCGGCATCATCATCATGATCTTATCGCTCTTCGGCCTGGGCACCGGCATCCATGCCTATCTGCTGGAACTGGGCATCCTCTGAGAACGTATTATTAGACATCCGCTTTGTAGAGACTGTGTCATAATTCGCCTCTACCTTTTTAATCGGCCTAACGGCCGAGAAATTTAACAAAATTATAAATAAAATTAAAATAAAAATCCAATTTACTTAATTTTTATACAAATTTTGTTTAATTTCTCCGTGCGCAGCACGGACTCCTTTGCTGGAATTGCAATTATGACACAGCCTCATGCTTGTTGCAACTAAAGTCGTTAAAGATAAGACATCGGGCGATGACGCTGTGGTCACCGCCCGATGTTATCGTTACAGGAAATCGGTATATCAGTACTTGAGAACCTCTACTTCCTCGTTGAGGGCTGCAGCGGCATTGGCTGCCAGTGCCGACATCTCATCCTCTCCGGGATAGATGTGAACGGGAGCCATCCAGCCCACGCGTTTGGTCAACTCGTCAGTCATGTACTTCCAGTAAGCAATGCCACCAGTGATGAGGATAGCGTCAATCTTACCACACAGCACGGCGCCCTTCTCGGCGATGGCCTTAGCAATATGGTAGATCATGGCATTGATCACAAGCGTGGCTTTCTCGTCACCAGCCTGCATGCGCTTCTCGGCCTCGATCATGTCGGTCGTACCCAAGTGAGAGAACACACCGCCCTTGCCTGAGATCATCTTAAGGATCTCGTCCTTGGTGTATTCACCACTGAAGCACAGGTTAATCAGATCGCGGGCAGGCAGGCTGCCAGCGCGTTCAGGTGAGAACGGGCCCTCACCGTCCAGGGCGTTGTTCACGTCAACGGCGCGGCCATGATCGTGAGCAGCTACCGAGATACCGCCACCCAGGTGGGCAACAATGAGGTTCAGGTCCTCGTAGCGCTTGCCGTTCTCCTTAGCAAAGCGGCGGGCGATGGCGCGCTGGTTCAGGGCGTGCCAAATGCTTTCGCGCTTGAACATGGCCAGTCCACACACGCGGGCATAATCGTTCAATTCATCAGTTACCACGGGATCAGCGATGTAGCAAGGGCAACCCAGGTCCTTGGCAATCTCGCGTGCAATGACGCAACCCAGGTCGCAAGCGTGCTGGTGCTCACTAGCGTAGGTTGCCTGTATCATGTTCTCATCCACGGCATAGACACCGCCAGGCAGGGGCTTGGTGAGGCCGCCACGAGCCACCACAGCGTCAAACTTCACGGGGATACCGGCTTTCTCGAGCTCGCCCAAGATCATCTTGCGGCGGAAATCGAACTGGTCGGTAATCTTTGCAAACGGGGCCAATTCCTCGGCCGAGTGACGGATGACTTTAATCAAACGGGGTTCACCATTCTCAACGACTGCCATCTTGGTGGAAGTCGATCCTGGATTGATAACAAGAATAATCATATTGTGAATATAGTTTTTGTGTACTGTGTTTAGAAATAATAGTTTATTGTTGATTACTCAGCGGCCATAGTGGCTACTGCCAGGCTGTAGAACTTGGACTGGCTGCTGTCGGCACGCGAGGGCACGACTGCCGGGCACTTGGCACCGAGCAACAGGCCTGCAGTGCTGGCTCCAGCAAACAGGGTGATGGCTTTGTAGAACACGTTACCAGCCTCGATGTCGGGCATGATGAGCACGTCGCTGTCGCCCTGCAGGGGAGAAGTCAGCCCCTTGGCCTCCATAGCGTGCATGCTGCAAGCGCACTTAGCGTCGAGCGGACCGTCAACGATGCACTTGCCCAGCTCGCCCTTGCGAGCCATATCGATAATCACGGGATAATCCTCGGTGAAGGGGAAGTGCTTGCCATTGACCTTCTCGGTGCAGTGGATAAGGGCAACCTTGGGCTCGTCGATGCCGAAGTTGCGGGCCACATTGGACATGTACTTCACCATCTCGATGCGCTGGGCCTGGTTGGGGTAGGGAATTACGGCAGCATCGGTGAAAATCAGGAACTTGTGGTAGGTGGGGATAGAGGCGACGGCGGCATGTGTCAGCACGTTGCCCTTGGGCAGGATGCCGGTTTCCTTGTTGAGGACGGCACGCAGCAGGTTGTCGGTGTTGATAAGACCTTTCATCAGCACATCGGCCTTGCCTTCACGCACGAGGGCGACAGCCTTGGCTGCGGCATCGTCGGCGTCGGTAGCATCAACATAGCTGATGTTGCCGGCAAAGGGCTTTAAAGCCTCATTGGCCTTGAGTTTTTCCTCACAGCCCACGAAGATAGCTTCAATAAAACCGGCTTCAAGAGCCATAGCACAGGCGGCGGGAGTCTTCTCGTCGGCAGCCCATACAACGGCTACACGTTTCTTCACATTGTTCTCTTTGAGATGAGCGAGCAACTCATCGAAATTCTTAATGGTATTCATTAATTTAAAAAGATAAAAGAAGTTAATGGTTTTCGATGCCCAAAAGTACTACAATTTTGCCACATGGCACAAAATTTTGGGGAGATTTTCTTGAATTGGCCTAGGAGTGAAAAAAAAGTATTAAATTTGCGACAGTATTAATGTCTAAAAGATGAGTAAATATGATACTTAACGGAATACTGGCTATGTTCAATTTTGGAACAGGCGAAATTATCGTGATTGTTCTTGTCATACTGCTGCTCTTCGGTGGCAGGAAGATACCCGAGCTCATGCGCGGCCTGGGCAAGGGCGTCAAGAGCTTCAAGCAAGGCATGAACGAGGTCGAGGATGAGCTGAAAAAGCCGCTCGACAACCTCGATAATGACAAACCAGGCTCTAGACCCGACAATCCCATCAGCTAACATCGCCAAGTAATGGCACAGGAGCAGCCCCAGTTACAGGAGATGTCGTTCTGGGACCACATCGATGCGCTGCGCGCAGTGCTGGTCCGTATTGTCGTGGCTCTGGTGGTGGCTACGATAGGCCTGTTCTGCGTCATGCCATCGATTTTTGACACGGTGATTCTCGCGCCTTGTCATGGTGATTTTGTTCTTTATGGCCTGTTTGAGCGCATGACCTCGTCGGTGTCATGGTTGCCTCAGTTCACGACCGATGGTTTCAAGGTAGAGTTGATCAACATCAAGCTGGCATCTCAGTTCTTTATCCACATGTCCACCTCGTTCTGGCTGGCTTTGGTGCTGTTGTTTCCGTTTGTGCTCTACGAACTGTGGATCTTTATTGCTCCAGCACTGTATCCCAACGAGAAACGTGGGGTAAAGACGGCTTTTCTCATCGGTTGCATAATGTTCTTTGTTGGGGTAGCGGTGGGGTACTTTGTCGTTTTCCCCGTCACGCTGCGTTTCTTGGCCGATTATCATGTGAGCCAACTGGTGCCTAACCAGATTTCGCTAGACAGCTATATGGACACGTTCCTGATGCTCATCTTTGTGATGGGAGTCATCTTTGAATTGCCGCTGGTGGCTTGGCTGCTGGGGTCGTTGGGTGCACTACATCGCGGCTTTTTCCGCAACTATCGCCGTCATGCCATCGTAGCACTGTTGGTACTGGCCGCCATCATCACGCCGACGGGCGATCCCTTCACGTTGATGGTCGTATTCCTGCCCATCTATCTGCTCTACGAGGTCAGTGCCTATCTTGTGCCTCAATCCGCTACCGACTGACACCTGTTACCATCTACTGCTATTCTCTTTTTTTGAGGAAAACTATCATTTATAGTAGTTTTCTTTGATTTTTATTAACATGTAAAAAAATATCGTTTTATTTCTTTATTGATTTCAAATATTTGTTTTATTTTTGCGATTGATAATACTTCCAGATTTATTACTATGTGTTCTTGTGAGAAATTGCAAGTGGAAGCCATAGCAATTTGGAGGTAACATAACCAAAAAAGACTATTAATTAATGTATTTATTAACTTTATTACTAACTAAAAACTTTTAACTTATGAAGAAATTTTTATTTTTACTCTTAGGCATAGCAGTGGCTGTATCTGCCAGTGCTGGTATTAACAAAGCACCGCTTCAGAAGAAGGTTGCTGACAGCCCCAAGGCAAAGGTTGAGCAACTTGTTCGCAAGGCTGCTCCCAACACTGTGTCCACTCCTTTCTACGGCACAATCAACACGCGTGAGGACATTCCCGAGGGCTATGCAAGGGTAACGCTCGCTGCTGGCGATGTTTGGGGTGATGGCTCTGGCTACCAGATGGTGCTCGATGCCGACGCTACCGCTTATGGCGTTGAGATTCCTACTACAGGTGCCATGACATCAAGTGGTGACGTTGCCGCAAGTGTTATTGCGGCATTCGAGTACACGATTCCCGAGGGTGTCGATGGCACGTTAAGCACAACAAACATCATCGTGGAGAGCAGCGCTTCCATTTTGATTCCCGCTGGCACTTATGACTGGTGTATCCTCAACCCGACTCCTGGTGACAGAATGTGGATTGCATCTGCTGCTGGTAACGTAGGTGGCCGTTATGATGACTATGTGTTCAAGAGCGGTTGCACTTATACATTCACTGTATCATTGGGCAGCGATGGTCACGATGCCACTGACGTGGAAATCTACGATCCCACAGCACCCGTTGTTCCTGTGATTGAGGTTACTCCTGCCGCAAAATCTGCTTATGTAGATTGGGAAGCCGACGCAAATGCTACAGGTTGGAACCTGCGCTGGCGTCCTTGGACCGACCTGTCAGGCAATCCTCACGAGTGGACTTTCCCCGCAGCTACTCTTGATGACGAACTTGAAGGCTGGTGGACCTATGACATGGATGGTGACGGACAAGGTTGGGGCTTGGCTTATACCGATGATGCCGAAACCGACATTTGCCTCATCTCTGGTTCTTATACCAGCAGTGGCGCTTGCTCGCCCGACAACTGGATTGGTACACCTGATGTGCCCTTGAAGGGTGAACTCCACTTCACTATGTGGGGCCGCTCAGCTTCTTATCCTGAAGTTGTTCAGGTTTATGCTATGGTAGGTGAGGATATGTATCAACTCTTCGAGGATTCTCTGATCACCACGACCACCCATACTGTTTACACTGTTGACCTGAGCGCCTTTGATGGTGTTGAGGGTAGCATCGTATTCCGCAACTACAGCACCTACGATCAGTGGTCAGTTTACATTGATGACGTCTTCATTGGCGATCCCAATGCTGAGATTATCGAGCCCGCCGCTTGGAACTATGAATATAACATTACCAATGACTACTTCAACATCGAGGGCCTGACTCCCGAAACCAAGTATGAGGTTCAGGTACAGGGTTACAATGCTGATCAAGCAACAGACTGGTGTGACATCGTTGAGTTCACCACGCTGGATGATCTGAAGGATGTTTACATGCTTGGTGGCAACGACCAGCCTTGGGATTGCACTCAGGGTACCATGTTTACCTATGAGAACGGTGTTTACAAGTTGAACTACACCTTCAACGCTGATCCCAGCTACTTCTCCTTCACCACTGAACTTGCCGAGAACAACGACGACGGTGGCTGGGCTTACATTGAGCCCTTCCGCTTCGGTGCTATTTCTGATGGTGACTACTGGTACACTGGCGAAGAGGACTTCATCTCACTGACTTGGGATGAGTATCATGCAATCCGCATCCCCGCTGGCGAGTACAACATGACCATTGACCTCAACGAGATGAAGCTCTACATCGAGAAGGTTGGTGCCGAGGTTCTGCTTGGAGATGTTGACAATGATGGTGAGGTTGCTATTGCCGACGTTGCTGCTTTAACCGACTACCTGCTGGGTAACGACGTTGATCCGTTCAACGCTCTGAACGCCGACTTCGATCAGGATGGTGAGATCGCTATCGCCGACGTTGCCGCATTGATCGACTACCTGCTGAACAACTAATCCAGCATTCGCATCAACCCTATAGAAAAGTTTCTGTAGGTTGAATCACATCGAGTGCCTTTGCACACCAGTGCAGGGGCACTCTTGTTTTTCATCCATCAACACTGTTCATTGTTGAACACACATGCTTATAACAGTGAGGCTTAAAACTAAAAAACGATTCTAAATTGTTGCATTATTTGATATTTCGTTGTAGTTTTGCAGTTGAATTATACCTTCGGATGCTTAAAAGTGTTTATTAATATCCTTATAACTACTATTAAATTCAATGTATTTATGAAAAAATTATTCTTATCCTTAATGGGCCTGGCAATTGCCGCGAGCGCCTATGCCGTGACTCCTGCCGACCCCACCAATGTAACGTGGTATGACTGCGGTGATGAAAGCGGTAACAGCTACTTGTCCTTTACGCTGCCCACTGTCGATGTGAATGGCAATCCTCTTGATATCGAGATGATGGGTTACCGCATCTACACCGACGATGACCAGATTTTCACTTTCAACAGCGCCCAATATGACAATATATGGGGTAGCACGACCGACATCTACCAATACAGCTGGGAGTCAGGCTCTGATCTCCAGAGTGGTGGCGTTTTCTTCTACCGCACTAATGCTGATGGTTTTGAACGCTTCTTCAATTACCGCATCGGTGTCCAGGTATTCTACCTGAATGATAATTTTGCTATTGGAGGTGTTTCCAACATTGTCTATACCGAGGTCTTCCCCCAGACCGAACTGCCAACGCCTGGCAATCCTAGCCTCTCAGAGTTTATCGACTACGGTTTACCTGTCGGAATCAATTTAGGTTACGAGATCGCTCAGGATTTTGATGGAAATTATGTCGGTAATGACTATACTATTGACAAGTATTATAATGGCGAAGAATACACTAAGCTGGATGCCTCAAAACTGAGTTTCAGCATCTATACCGACAACGATCAGATTTTCACCTTCACTCCTGAGATGTTCCCCAATCAGGTCAATGAGCCATTAACCCAATTCCCCTTAAGCAGTGTTACGGATAATGGTTATGTTGGTAACTGGGATATTCACTTTGGTGATTTGACCAGTTTGGTTGACCAGGTAGATGAGCCGTTCTTCACCTGGCGTATCGGTATTCAGACCAACTATACCGATGGTGGCCAGACCAGTTCTTCGGACATCATTTACATGGAAATCTATCCTCAGCTGAAGCCTGCAGCCGACGTGACCTCGACCTCCTTCCTCGCCGACTGGAGCTGCAACGCCGAGAACACATTTATCATCAATAACTTCATCGGTGAAGGTTGCGGTTATTTCCTGTATGTCGTTGACAAGGCCACTCAGGAAGTGGTGCTGACTCAAAATGTTGCTCCCGCCAATACCACTGTTGACGAATGGGGTTATACTGTCCCCCTGCCTGGCGCTACCTATATGGTTGAGGGCTTGACTCCTGGCACTACCTATCAGTACTATGTAGTCGTTAAGCAGAATACCACCAAGTCTTATCAGTCGATAGTTCAAGAGGTGACCTTGCCTGCTGCTGGCCACGGCTATGAAGTGGGCGACGTTAACCATGATGAGGAGGTTTCCATCGCCGATGTTTCGGATCTTATTGACTACCTCTTGGGTAACGGCACCGTTTGCCAGATTTGTGCCGATGTTGATGAGGATGGCGAAGTAGCCATCGCGGATGTTTCGGCCTTGATCGACAAACTGCTCAATTAAGTCTTTTACATAACCCTATAACAAAACCATGCGCCTGCCCAGTTGGGGTATGGCGCATGATTTCTGTTTAATAACCCTATGGTCTCTACTCTCCCTTGAGGGCAGCCAGACGCTTGGGATTGCCCACAATCCACAGGATGTCTCCAGGTTTGAACGTGAGGTCGGGGGTGGGGGAGATGTAATCGTCCTCGCCGCGCTGCACAGCGACCAACAGTGCCCCGTAGTCTTCGCGCAGGCGCGTATTCTCGAGCGCCACACCGACGATGGGTGATCGATTACTGATGGCAAAGTGGATGAATTTCACGTCCTCGACGGGAGCCTCGACCTTGTCGCTCTGAGCCTCGACCATCGGAAGTAGGTTTTGAATCTGTTCCTCGGTGGCAATCACGCCCAGCACATCACCGGGGAAGATGCGCATATCACCCGACGGAACTGGATGCAGGCGTCCGGCACGCTGGATGTTGACAAGGTTCACACCATAGCGCGACCGCAGGTCGAGGTTACGCAACCTATCACCGACAAAGGGGCAATCGTATCCCACCTTCATGTAAGCGAGATGCAGGTCACTTACCAGGTTGTTCTCGTGTCCTGTGCGGCGGTTCTCGCGCTCGTTGATGTTGCTGATGAAGCGCTTCTCAATATTGTTCAATCGCTTGCGCAGCGGAGTAGGTATTACGGCCACCGCAACCACCCCGACAGCGACCAGCAGGATTGCTATAATCATTGCCGTAGCACTTTGATAGACACCCTGCAGCAGCCATGCCACAAAAATGATGGACAGCAACAGGCTGATGATGGTCATCACCACGAAGGGGACATAGGAAACTGTACCTCCCTTCTCGACCAGGCGGTCGTGTTCGTTGCGCTTCACCGTAGGCATGATGATTGACACGATGAAGGGGCCAGTAGCAGCCAGCGACACCACGGCACAAACGAGCCTTGCCCAGTCCCCATCACCCAGCAACCGCAGGATCCATGGCATGACGTATGTGCGACACACCACAATCAGCGCCACGATGACCACCGAATACACTAAAAGACGCACCAGATAGCGCGAAACGATGGATTTCCATATCATGCGCGTCTCGCTCACCTCACTCTGGGAAGCGTCATGGCTGTAGCCGTTGAGCAGGCGCGTCCAAGACTTGGGCAACACCTTATACAAGGCATTGTAGCACGGCACTGCCTGCTTGATGAAAAACGGGGTGGCGAATGTGGTAATCACCGAAACGGCCACTATAATGGGATAAATGGTCTCATCCAGCACACCCAGGCTGGTACCCAGAGTGGCAATGATGAATGAGAACTCACCAATCTGCGTCAACGAGAAGCCCGATTCCATGGCCAACTTAAGGGGCTGACCAGTTGCCAGCATGCCGAAGGTGCCAAAGATGATCATGCCCACTACCACGACGACAGCCAACAGGACAATAACACTCCAGTGCTGGGTTATCACGGCGGGGTTAACCATCATGCCTACCGAGATAAAGAAGACGGCGCCAAACAAGTCCTTGACCGACGAGACGAGTCGCTCGATGCGCTCAGCCTCGACAGTCCCCGCCAAGATGGAGCCCATGATAAAAGCGCCCAATGCTGCCGAGAACCCTGACATAGTCGAGAACAGCACCATTGCGAAGCACAATCCCATGGCAATGATGAGCATCTGTTCGTCGCTGATGTAACGCTTGAAGCGCTTGAACAGGGTGGGGATCATGAAGATGCCCACTGTGAACCACATGACCAGGAAGAAGGACAGTTTGAGGATGCTTCCCACCATCTCATCGCCCTTGACGCTGTTGTTCAAGGCAATAGAGGACAGAATCACCATCATCACGACGGCAAACAGGTCCTCGACGATGAGCACGGCGAAGGTCATGGGCACAAAGCGCCGTTGTCGCATGTTCAAGTCGGTCAATGCCTTGAGAATGATGGTTGTTGACGACATCGAGATCATACCACCCAGGAAAATGCTGTTCACAAGCCCGAACCCAAGGAATTTGCCCACTATGAATCCCAGGCTCATCATACCCAAGACAATGATTAAGGCAGTCAGTATGGCAGAGCCGCCCACATCAACCAATTTCTTGAAACTGAATTCCAATCCAAGGGAGAAAAGCAGCACAATGATGCCAATCTGTGCCCAGAACTCGATATTGGCCTCGACAACAACCGAGGGGAGCAGTGAGAAATGGGGGCTGGCAAGAAAACCGGCTACGATATAGCCCAATACAATGGGCTGCTTCAACATTTTAAACACTACGGTGGCGATTGCACCAAGTATCAGTATCAGCGCCAAATCGCTGATCAGACTGTTGATATCAATTGATTCCATTTGTTGTTGTCAGTTAACTAGAGGATAGCGACCAAGGGCTACATATTCATCTCGTTGGTAATAGTGATGGAACGCGGATTGCCCAACTGCTTGATCTCGGCAAACAAGGCGGGGACATTGACCTTGCTCGTGCTGCGCACCATGAAGTTGACAATGGTGAAGCCGTCCTCGTAATCATATTTCATGAACTCGTCACTGATGTGTACATCGTTGCTTGTGATGATGTCGCGCAAGGGCTGGATATCGTCGAGAATGCCATCCATCTTCACGCGGATGATCTTGGTCTCCCACAGGAAATTATGTCGCATCTCTATGCGCTCGATATTCACCAGGATAAAAATGATGAGCAACGTTGCAATGACGCTGATGAGGTACATGCCCGCGCCGACGGCCAAACCGATACATGCTGCCATCCAGATGCCGGCAGCCGTTGTCAAGCCGCGCACCGAGCCTTTCATCTGGATAATGGCTCCAGCACCCAGGAAGCCCACACCGCTCACCACCTGGGCGGCGATGCGGCCGGGATCACCATTTTTTAAACCCATGTATTCCTGAGGTATATAGATGGAAATGAGCATGGCAAGTGTGGCGCCCATCGAGATGAGTGCAAAGGTGCGCATGCCGGCAATCTGCCCTTTGCGACGCCGTTCAAGGCCGATGATGGCACCCAGCATCAAGCTCAGCACCAACTTGGCGACAGCCCCCACAAGATTGACATCGGGACTCATGATGTCTTGATAAATACTCTCTAACATAGTTTCGGTCAGTTTCCTGCAAAGATAGTGTTTTTGGGCCACCGTAGCAATCCCGTGTCTATTTTTTTTGCTACTTTTGTGCCAAAATCCATAATATACTGCTATGAAGAAGTTTTTGTTTATCATTTCACTCTCGATATTGGTTTCAATGTCAACGTCGGCCCAGATGCTCGTGGGCTCCTACAACATCAGGTTAAAAGTCAGCAGTGACAGTATTAATGGCAACGTCTGGCAGAAGAGATGCCAAGTCATCTGTGACCAGTTGAACTTCATGTCGCCCGATATCTTCGGCACCCAGGAAGTGCTGCATGTCCAGTTGCTTGACATGCTGAATGGCCTCAACGGATATGACTACATCGGGGTAGCGCGTGATGACGGCGCCACCGCAGGCGAGTATGCCGCCATCTTCTACAAGAAAGACCGGCTGAGGCTCCTGGACCAAGGCAATTTCTGGATCAGTGAGACCCCCGACAGGCCCGGTCTGGGATGGGATGCGGCCTGCGTGCGCATCTGCACTTGGGGTAAATTTGCAGGTCAAACGGCAACCAATGATGATGCCTTCTACTTCTTCAACCTGCACATGGACCATGTGGGTGTGGTTGCACGCCGTGAGGGAGCCAAACTCATCGTGAGGAAAATCCGTGAGATTGCCCAGGGAGCGCCTGTCATTGTCACCGGTGACTTTAACGTGGACCAGAATGATGAGATCTACACTATTTTCACCAATTCGGGACTATTGGCAGATTCTTATCACAAGTCACAACTGCGTTTTGCCGAGAATGGCACGTTCAACTCCTTTGACACCGACCTGTACACCGACAGTCGCATCGACCACATCTTCGTTTCACCCGATACTGAGGTCGAGGCCTACGGCGTGCTCACCAACAGTTACTGGGTGGCCAACGAGGCATCGTTAACCCAACTCAAGGGACATGATGCCCCGCAGCAGATCAACTTCAGCAAATACACCCGCCGACAGCCGTCGGACCACTATCCCGTATTTGTCCGCCTCACACTCAAGCCATGACGACTCGGCTCATGCATTAACTTTAATTAAACCTGCCATTGTGGGCCCATGTGACGAAAAAGCAGTAACTTTGCATTCTGCATTTATAAGAAACTAATGATTACTCCGATAATTGACGAGAAGGCCATCGAGCGCCTGCGTGCCATGATCAATGGCGTGCAGCGCATTGCCATCACCTGCCACAAGTCACCCGACGGTGATGCACTGGGCTCTACACTGGCCCTGTGCCATGTGCTGCGGCGATTGGGAAAAGATGCCGTTGTCGTCACTCCCGATATGGCCCCGCGTTCGCTGGAGTTCATTCCCGGCGTGCATGACATCGTGGTCTTCACCAAGCATGAGCTGCGTGCCCGCCATGTGCTGCAGGAGGCTCAGCTCATCTGCTGTCTTGACTTCAATGCCATGAAGCGCATCGACCGACTGGCCGAAATCATTGAGCCGCTCAAGACGCCTCGTGTGCTCATCGACCATCACCTTGGACCTGAGGATGTGTTTGACCTGGCAATCTCGTTCCCCGAAGCCTCATCGACATGCGAGCTGGTGTTCCGTGTGCTCATGCAGTTGGGACTGCTCAAGTTCATGGACCGCTACACTGCCAGCTGCCTGTATGTGGGACTGCTGACCGACACGGGCGGCTTTGCCTACAGCTGCGAGAACCCTGAGTTCTATGAGATTGTTGCTTCGGTCATGCGTCGCCGTTTTGACCGCATCACGCTCTACAACAAGGCAATGAACACCTTCAGCGCCGACAGCCTGCGCCTGCAGGGCTACGCCATCAACGAGAAGATGGAGCTCTATCCCGAATGCGGTGTTGCGCTCATCACGCTGGACAAGGAAGAACTGGAACGCTTCAACTATAATCGTGGCGACACCGAAACCCTCGTCAACAAGCCGCTCGCCATCCCCGGCATCTACTGGAGTGTGTTCATGCGTGAAGATGCCGACAAAATCAAGTTGTCGTGTCGCTCACAGGGAGATTTCTCGGTGAGTGACATCTGCGAGCATTATTTCAATGGTGGCGGCCACAAGAACGCTGCCGGTGGCGAGTTCGACGGCACCATCGACGAGGCTGTGCAGGTGTTTCATCAAGTACTCGCGGACCTCTTTCCCGATGTAACCGAACAAAAAACTGAAGAACAACAATAATCATCATATAATGAAGAACATTATCTATCGATCACTCTTTGTTGGGCTCATTGCCCTCATGACACTCTCAGCATGCAACAACGACCAGAGTTATGCCGACAGGCTTAACGACGAACGCAATTCCGTCAATGCCTATCTCGCCAACCACCGCGTGTGCATGACTGTGCCCGAGGACACCGTGTTTGAGGTGGGGGAGAACGCTCCCTTCTATCGGCTCGACCCTGACGGCAACATCTACATGCAGGTCATCAAAGCAGGCAACCGCTTCACCGACAAGGCCAAGGCAGGCGAGCCCATCTACTTCCGCTACTCGCGCTATAACCTCTCGTCGTGGTATGCCGACGGCATGTTGACCCTCTACAGCGGCAACGAGAACACGATGGACGAAGCGCCGTGCACATTCAACTTCAAGGACTACACGCTGCCCTCATCGTCACAGTGGGGCTATGGCCTGCAGTATCCACTGCTCTTCCTGGGCGTGGGCTGCGAGGTGAACCTCGTCATCAAGTCACAGTTTGGCTTCACCAACGAGATTTCCTATGTGATTCCGTTCCTCTATCATGTGCGCTATTTCCATAGCCAGATTTAGTCAACCACTTCTATTATCATACTTTAAGAAACATGTCACTCATTAAGTCAATATCAGGAATCCGCGGTACCATCGGCGGCAAAGCCGGTGATGGCCTTTCACCGCTCGACATCGTCAAATTCACTTCGGCTTATGCCACGTTCATGAGGCGCAACTCGCCTGTCAAGTCAAACGTCATCGTCGTCGGGCGTGATGCACGCCTGTCGGGACGCATGGTGCTCAACACGGTGGTTGGAACGCTCATGGGCATGGGCTTTGACGTGGTCAACATCGGCCTCGCCACCACGCCCACGACCGAACTGGCAGTCGTCGGTGAGCACGCATGCGGCGGCATCATCATCACGGCATCGCACAACCCCAAGCAGTGGAATGCCCTGAAACTTCTCAATCACAACGGTGAATTCCTCACCGATGCCGAGGGTAAGGAAGTGTTGCGTCTTGCCGAAGCCGAGGACTTTGACTATGCCGACGTGGACCACCTGGGCCGTGAGCAGAAGAACTATACCTGGTTGAGGCGACACATCGACCAAGTGCTGGCATTAGACCTGGTTGACGTGGAAGCTATCCGCAAGGCCGACTTCACTGTCGCTGTGGATGCTGTCAACTCGGTGGGTGGCGTTGCCATCCCGCAACTGCTCGATGCGCTGGGTGTGAAGCGTGTGGAAAAACTCTTCTGTGACCCGACGGGCAACTTCGGTCACACCCCCGAGCCGATTCCCCAGAACCTGACTGCCATCAGCGACTTCATGCGTCAAGGCAAGGCCGATGTGGGCTTTGTCGTTGACCCCGATGTGGATCGTCTGGCGATTGTCATGGAGAATGGCGAATTCTTTGTCGAGGAATATACGCTCGTTGCCGTAGCCGACTATGTGCTGGCCCACACACCGGGCTCCACGGTGAGCAATCTGTCCTCCTCCCGCGCGCTGCGCGACGTGACCAATAACCACGGCTGCACTTACACTGCAGCCGCAGTGGGTGAGGTGAACGTGACCACCGAGATGCGCCGCACCGGTGCCGTCATCGGTGGTGAGGGCAATGGCGGAGTCATCTATCCCGCCAGCCACTATGGCCGTGACGCCCTCGTGGGTGTCGCTCTGTTCCTCTCTTTGCTTGCCAAGAGCGGCAAGACTGTCAGCGAGCTCAAGCAGACCTATCCGCAGTACAGCATCGCCAAGACCAAGCTGGAGCTCAAGCCCGAAATGGACGTCGATGCCATCCTCAAGGCTGTAGAAAAGCACTATCAGGGCGAGCAGATGACAACAATCGACGGTGTGAAGATCGACTTTGCCGACAGCTGGGTACACCTGCGCAAGAGCAATACCGAGCCCATCATCCGCATCTACAGCGAGGCCCACACGATGGAAGAGGCCGAGCGTCTGGGCGAGGACGTCAAGCAGATTGTCCTGTCGCTGATCTGATACTTCAGGACCAGGACTGAATCAAACATCGATTTACAGGCTGTAGCGCAACCGGGCGTTATGGCCTGTTCTTCTTGGAAGTGCCCCATTTCGATGGCTGGGGACCCATGACCAGTTCAAGCGTGCCTCCGGCAATGATGTCGCGGTAATCGATATAGCTCTTGTCGTAAGGCTTGCCATTGAGCGTGGCACTCTGCACATACATGTTCTCGTCGCTGTTGCCAACGGCCTTGACGGTGAACGTCTTGCCGTCTCCCACATCGAGGGTGGCCGAATTGAATAGCGGTGATCCGATGATATACTTGCCACCTGCAGGCTCTTCCTGATAGAGACCGATGGACGACAGGACGTACCATGCCGACATCTGTCCTACGTCCTCGTTTCCGCTCAACCCGTCCAGGTCATTGCGGTACTGCTCACGCAGCACCCTGCGGACCAGTGTTGCCGTTTTCCACGGCTGACCCACATAATTGTACATGTAAATGATGTGGTGGCTGGGCTCGTTGCCATGGGCATACTGCCCGATGAGTCCCGACACGTCGGGCGATGCATCCTCTCCCAAGTCTCCCTCGACGACGAACAGCGAGTCCAGCTTGCTGATAAATGCCTTCTCGCTACCGAAAAGCTTGACCAGGCCATGGACATCGTGGGGCACGAGCCAGGTGTATTGCCAGGCATTGCCCTCGCAGTAATCGTCATTGCGGTGTTTGGTCGAGAGTGGGTCAAAGTCCTTCAGGTCGCGGAAATTGCCCTGCGAGTCCTTACCACGCATGAAGTGGCTCTTCTTGTCAAAGTATTTCTCGTAGGACTTGCTGCGCTCGTTGAAATAGTTGTAGGTCTCCTGGTCTCCGACTTTTTTTGCCACTTGGGCGATGCACCAGTCGGCGAGGGCATACTCCAGTCCGCGTGCCACGGTCTCCTTGTCAGGCTCCAGGTCATAGGGGATGTAGCCGTATTGTTTCAACAGCCCCATAGAGCGCTCGTCGAGCATGGCACTGGTGCTCATCGCCTTGAGAGCCGCCTTGGCGTCCACGTCAAAGCCCTTCAATACCAGGTCGGCCAGCACGGGTGCGCCAGGATTGCCCACCATGCAGTCTGTCTCGTTGCCCATCAGGTGCCACACGGGCAGCTTGCCCTGTTGCTCAAAGATGTGTAGGAACGTTTGGGCAATATCCTTTTGTTTCTCGCGGTGGATGAGCGTCTGGAGCGGATGCGCGGCGCGGTAAGTATCCCAGAGGGATAGGGTAGTATAGTTGGTGAAATCGCCCTGATGCACCTTGCCGTCGGCCCCACGGTACTGCCCGTTCACGTCATTGAAGACCGAGGGCGCCACCATCGTGTGGTAAAGGGCCGTGTAGAATACCGTGCGATCATCGTCGTTGTCGGTTGTAATTGAAATCTTGCTCAGTTCGTCGTTCCATGCCTTCCAGGCGTCACGTGCAACGTCATTGAAGTTCCAGTTTGGATTCTCGGTGGCGAGGTTCTCGATGGCATTCTCGATGCTCACGGCCGACAAACCCACCTTGACGATAAACGGTGTAGCAGGGATGTTAAGCGCCGAAATGATGCCCGTGGTGTCGCCATTCAGCTTCTCCAATTTCACATCCTGCCGAAACTCCATGACAAAGAACACCTTCTGGTCCCGTGCCCAGCCCGAGGAATGGCGGTAGCCGACAATCTGCCGCGGTGACGTCTGTCGCATCATCATCTGCTTGGGCGTGTCCCAGCCGATGCCTTGCTTCAGGTCAAGCCGCAGCAGTACGCTGTCTTGGCGGTCACTGAAGATGTAACGGTGCATGCCCGTGCGCTGGGTCGCTGTCAGTTCTACGTTCACATACTGGGCTCCGCCTTGGCGCAGGGAAATCTCGTAGTATCCGGGTTTGATGGTCTCGTCCTCGTGGCTGAAGATTACCTGCCGCTGCTCCCGACTGGTCACCGGCAGCAGGGCAATGTCGCCCAGATCGCCGATGCCCGTGCCGCTCAGGTGCTGATGCCCGAAGCCGATGAGCACCGAGTCGCTGTCATGGTAGCCCGAGCACCAGTCCCAGCCCTGTGTGGGCTCGGTCGGACCCAACTGCACGTAGCCGAAGGGCACGTTCGCCCCGAGGAACACGTGGCCGTGTCCTCCCGTACCGATTCTCAGGTTGACCCAATCGTTTTTTACTGTAGGCCGATTGACCGGTCTTGTCATGCCGCATTGTGCGCTTGCCGTCATCGCGAGGCTGCCCACCAGGGCGATGAGTGTAAAGATAGCTCTTTTCATGATGATGATGTTTAATGATTGATGCTTCAAAGCTAAGCATATTTTTTGGAACAGACAACCGTTTTTGGTTGCTTTTTAGGAAAACAACCGTTTTTGATTGCCTTTACACGATAAATCGGGACGAAAATCACTCCAGCAAGAAGATTTTGGTGCCCTAAACCGCTGTTTATTGTCAAATATTGCTAAATTTGCAGTTTGAAACGACTGGAAAACCAAATTTTAACGATAATACATTAACAGTAAAACGATTATGAAATCATTAAAGTTAACAGCAATGTCGGTTGCGGTGCTGGCCCTGCTGAGCTCCTCGACCTGCTCCAAGCAGGAGACGGCAGCTCCCGGTCAGGCTCCTGCCACCGAGAAAACTTCCGGTAACATGGAAAAGAAAGAATTCACTCCCGAATTCCTTAACCAATTGGGTCGCGTGGGCACCCCTCAGGTGTCGCCCGACGGCAAGAAGGTCCTCTATGGCGTGACCTACTATGACATCGCCTCCAACAAGGGCAACTGCGACCTGTGGGTGATGGACATTGACGGCAAGAATGCCCGCCAGATCACCAACACGCCCAAGAGCGAGAGCAACTATGTGTGGATCGACGGTGGCAAGAAGATCGCCTTTATCTACACCGAGGACGGCGAGGCCAAGTGCCCCCAGCTGTGGGTGATGAATGCCGATGGTGGTGGCCGCAGCTGCGTGAGCGACATCAAG
>JAEEGG010012410.1_pt1 | contig 18384 bp, 14 predicted proteins | sample 9134161 | NCBI WGS metagenome assembly JAEEGG01 (sample SAMN16246543, study PRJNA631951) | gut metagenome | biome: gut microbiome; feature: rumen; material: CR-attached | host: Bos | place: Iran: Karaj | collected 2018-10 | reverse complement strand
AGATGATGACGGCAGGCGAAAGGATGTAGTTGAGAATGATCTGCATTATCTTGGCTGGCTCGTCCACTTCATCTTCGTCCTGACGAATGAGCGTGCAGCATATCTGCGGAGCAACAACAATCCATATAAAAGAGAAGATGTATTCGTATCGATGATTGGGCTCAGCAATGCCAAAGATATATAGGAAGGAATCTACAATAGCCACAACTGCCAAAGTCAGTATTCCAGCCACGAGCAAGCCGAAGAATATCTGTGTCGCCACATGAATGGCATGAGCGACGAAAGAGCGATTGTCCATCCTCTTGCTGCCGACAATCAGCAGAATGGCTGCAAGGACATAGGTGAAAAAGAATCCTGATGTCCATAGAAAAGGCTTTATGTTTATTGACAAAAGGAAGATGGACAGGAGGAAAGAGGCGTAGTATGCTATGCGACTTGCTCGTTGAAGCCAGAAGGTTAATGCGACTAGCGGAACATACAGACAAAGAATATCGAGGCTGACACCAAGCCATTCGACGTTTTCAATGTCAAATACTGTTATGACAAAGACCATCACACCTAATGCTGCTTCAACAGGGAAGCGCTGCGGACTACGCAGAAGTTGATGCAGCAATGTTTTTACCGATACCATTATTATACTCCTTTTATGACTTTACTTGCCAAACAATATAATGCCAATGCAAAGTTAAGCATTTCATGAAAAAGAGCCAAATGTTTCGCACATTATTTTGTGTTCTTCGGCGTCGCGTGTTATGATGGCAAACTAAGCGTGCTTAATTGGCAAACTTAACGTGCCATGTTTGCAAACTAAGCGTGCCGTGTTTCTTGACACGGCACGCTTCCTTTATCCTTGCGGCTTGTAACCTGGGATGTATTCGATTTTGTGGTCCTTGACGCGAAGGACTTTGTACCATTCTCCGGGAAGTGTGAAGGCTCCAATGGTCTCGTCGATAACGAGGATGTAGAAGTGGCCGTCCATGTCCGAGAGGAAGCTGTGGAGGCTCTTGTGCCGATTGGTATTCTTAGATTTGTATGGCCAATCCTTCAGGTCGTTTATTCTTATAATAACGCTTCTGGGAGTTGTGTTGATGCGGAACTCCTGATTGGGGTGCGACAGAATATACTTATCCTTTGCCATGAATTGTAACTCATGGAACATACTCTTGGCCTTGGAAACAGGAATGACATAGAGATGTCCTGTGCTCTTGCTATAGAGCGTGTGCTCCTCGTCGTAATATGATTCTGCGACAAACGGCTGGTTGCCCCACCGCTTCTGATAGTCTTCTGCGGTAAACTCATAGGAAACCTCGTAAGTCTTCAGGCTGTCTGTCAGCTCGACCTCCTTATTTATGAAGTCGATGATGGGTTGCTCGTCATAAGGCTCTGCCTCTCCCTTTTCCTCGCGGGTGATGTACTCAACGCATACGAAGGTGTGTTCTCTGTCCCCTTCATATGTCAGGGTAGCTGCTCTGGCTGCTTTGAATTGTGCATGGTAGCTATCCTTGCCATACAATTCAATCCTTTCGCCTTCCATTGGGTCTAATGCCAAAGCATAAACAACGCTGTCTTTGTCTGCCACATGACTCTCCTTGTGATAGCATTGACGAGCACCCGAGCATCCCCAACTGAAGGCCCGTAAGCTGGAATCGGCGGCCAAATAGCTTCCGTTGTCGTGTTTGCGTTGCCATTTCGTAACGAGGTTTGGATTAGAGTAATTGATGGAATAATATGCCGCTTTTCTCAAAATGCTGCCTCCCTCGTATTGTTCACATTTTGTGACATCATGTTCTCCCTGCTTGTCAAGGTAATATATGAGGTTCTCTATCGGGTCGCCTGTCTGCTTGTTCTCTTTCTCATGAGTGCAGCAGGCTGTCATGCCGCATAAGAGCGACAGAAAGAATATGCTATGTTTCATTGTTTCGTTGTTTAGGGGTTAATGGTTTATGATAGGTATAAGACGTCTTCACATTTTCTTTATTCTTTCATCTCTGCAATCGCCATTTGCAGTTGTTGCCCGCTTTGCTCAATGTCTGCCACAGTCTCTTCGAAGGTGGGGAAGGATTGCGTCATGGAAAGCATGGTTTGATAGTCTTGCTGTGCAGGATAGTTGTCTGCTTCCCCAGGGTCATTGCCTTTCGAAGGCATGAAGAGGAACAGCCCGACGGCAATTGCTGCCGCTATGCTTGCTGCCCAAGGAAGGAAATGTCTCAGCCTTGTCTTCTCCCAAAGAGAAGGAATCCTTTTCTTGTCAATTGCATCCATCTGCTCGTTCAGCCGGGTCATGAAGTCCTCTTCGCTACTCATCTCAGGATGGTAGGAATGGAATATGTCGTAAAGTTCCTGGTCTTTCATAGTTCTTCTTTTAACCTTTTAACTTTTCCCTTAAATGTGATCTTCCTCTCGACAGGCTTGCTTTGACCGTCCCTTCGCTCGTGTTCATGATTGTCGCGATTTCCCTGATGGGACGGTCTTCCATGTAGAAGAGCAGCACGGCGGTTCGTTCGCTGAGCGTCAAGCCATCGATGGCGCGATAAAGGTCTTGGTAGTCGAAGGTGTCGTCGGAATGAGAAGCGGACGAGATGCTGTATGCCTTCTCGATGTTTAACGTGCCGGCACGAACCGAATCCTTTCGCTGATGGTCAGCCAGGCAGTTGCATGCAATCCTGTAAAGCCAACGTGAGAAGCCGCCGTCGTCCTCGAAACCAGCCGATGCCGTGTATGCCTTGAGCATAGCCTCCTGAGCGATGTCGTCTGCCTCCTGACTGTTGCCGCTGCACGCAGCCAGCAGGAATCGACGCAGGCCCTGTAGTTCCTTGCGGACGAGAAAGGTGAATTGTTCGCGGTTCATTGATGCTTTTGCACAAAGGCGCGCCTCTTAATGCGCGGATCGTTGATGACTTGTTCTATTAGATAAACGTTTGAACCAGTCAAAAGGTTGCAAGGAGGCTCACTTTTTCTGCAGCCAGTATTGCCGCTCCTGCTCCGACATCTTCTCGATAGCATAGCGAAGAGTGGTCCTGGGCATCTCGTGGGCATGAAGGTTAAGGAAGTCGCGCAGCATGTCCATGCTTATTCTCTTCCCCATTTCGCGCAGCATCCAGCCGACCGCTTTGTGCATAAGGTCGTGCGAATGGTGGAGATGCATCTCGGCATAACGCAGGCACCAGAAAGGGTCGCCCAGTTGTGTCGTCTTCCATGTGCAGACCATGCTCATGCGTTGCTTCCAGAGGTTGTCGCTCTTGGCAAGGCTGTCGAGAAGCGCAATCTTGTAATCCCTGTCGCCGAGGCTTGAAGGCAGCATCAACCAAGCACCCAATATCTTGTGGACAGACAGGTCAACGAGGTCCCAGTTGTTCGCTTGCTCGGCATACTCGAGATACATTATTAATATATTATCGCGGGCACGAATGGAAGTTTCGTCATTTATGAGACGTTTTGTCGCGAGGCTCTCGAACTTCTCTACAAGGATAAGAAAGCCGCAAAGCCTTACTTCGTGCCATCGGTTCATCAGCAGTTCGGGCACTTCGTCCAAGGGAAAGTCCTTCCAAGCGGCTTTGACAATCTCCCGCGTCTGCGGCACTTTCAGGCCGAGGAACTCGTCGCCCTCGCCGTATTCGCCTTTGCCGGTCTTGAAGAAGCGCATCAGGATTTCCCTTTGCTTCTCGTCGCGGAGCGACTCCATATAAGCGATGATGTCCTTTGCCGTCATTTTCTCTTCTTTAGTATTCGTGCCACAATGGAGCGGATTTCGTCGATTTCCTTGTCTTGCTTCTTTGTCTTGCGTCTTGGCTTCTTGGGCGAATCTGTCGGGAAGGCGTCGAGCATCGACATCTGTTTCTCGTGAAGATAGGTGTCGACGCTGAAGCCTTTCTCTGCAATCTTAGTGAGCAGATACTGGCGAGCAAGGCAAGATTGCCGCAAGTCGGGTAGTGCATTGCCCAAACGACGAGCGGCCTGCTTGTTGTTTGTCTCTACCTTTTGGCTGAGTTCAATGGGAACAGAGAGGATGTCGTGCAGTTGGTTCGCAAAGTAGTCAGCGCTGCGCTTCACGCGTTCAAGGAAGTCCTTGTCGTGCAAGGCGTCGAAAGACATCGACTGAATCAGCTGCCGCCACTTGTCAGCAACGGCAACAACGCGTTCGCGAAGCAACGAGAGTGCCTGGTTGTGCTGCTGCGTGAGCGAGGCGTTGCTGTGATAGAAATACTCGTTGAAGAGTCGCATCATCGACTCTTCAAGATAAAGGATGGAGCGGAAATCGAAGAGTTGCAGAAGAAGGTGGCGTTCGTATTCCTGCTTGAGCAGGGGCAACTGCTGAATGCTCCTTTCTGCCTCGCTCTCTTGACGTGCGATGTAGGTATCGACGCGCTGGTCGCTCATGACGGCTCGCGTATCGAGAGGCTTGGCCAGCACAAGGCCTTCGAGCGTGCGGCAGCGGCTCAGGGCAACATAGACCTGTCCCGGAGCAAAACTCATATTGGCGTCGATGATGGCGCGGTCGAAGGTCAAGCCCTGACTCTTGTGGATGGTGATGGCCCAAGCCAGGCGCAAGGGCAACTGCTTGAACGTTCCCTGCACCTCCGACTCAATTTCCCTCGTCTTTTCGTTCAAGGTGTATCGCGTGTTCTCCCACTCCAAAGGCTCCACATCGATGGCTTCCGAGTCGCCCTCACAATAGACGCTCAGTTGCCTGTCGCTTGCCTCCATCACACGTCCGATGCGTCCGTTGTAGTAGCGATGCTCGCCTGTCGGGTCGTTCTTCACGAACATCACTTGCGCCCCTTCCTTCAGGACGAGCGTTTCTGCTGTGGGATAAGAGTAATCGGGGAACGTGCCCTTGATTTCCGCTTTGTATGTATAGGCAAAGCCAGGCAGTTTCTGCAGCTCCGACTCGTTGTAGTTGTTGGCGATGTTGTTGTGGGTTGTGAGGCGGATGTATGGCTCTTTCGGGCTGGGGACGAATGTCGAATCGTATCGGGTGTTCAGCCTCGCGAGTGCTTCTGCCGAGGGATGTCCGCTGCGCACCTCGCTAAGTAGGGAGATGAAGGCTTCGTCCTGCTGACGATAGATGTGGCTCAGTTGGATGGTTACGTAGTCGATTTGCTGCAAGGCCTTCGAGCCGAAGAAGTACGGCGTATCGTAGAAGGGTTTGAGTATCTGCTCGTCTTCGGGCGTGACGACGGGTGTGAGCTGTGCCAAGTCACCAATCATGAGGAGTTGCACCCCGCCAAAAGGTTCGCCATGCTCGCGGAAACGACGAAGCACGGCATCGATGGCGTCGAGCAAGTCCGCACGAACCATCGAGATTTCGTCAATGATAAGCAAGTCCATCGAAGCGATAATCTTGCGCTTCTCCTTGCTGAAGTCGAACTTGCTCTCCACCTTGGCGCCAGGCACATAAGGCGAGAGGGGCAGTTGGAAGAAGGAATGGATGGTGACGCCGCCTGCGTTGATGGCTGCCACGCCTGTCGGAGCGACCACGATAGGCCGCTTGCGTGAGCGCTCCATGACTGCCTTGAGGAACGTCGTCTTGCCCGTCCCCGCCTTGCCTGTCAGGAAGATGCTTCGCCCGGTATTCTCGACGAAGTCCCATGCCGTACGCAGTTCGTTGTTTTGTTCCATTTGAAATGTGCTTACGATGTCAAGCGTGTTTTAACCTTTGGTTCAGTAAATGGCACAACTCGTCTGCCGTCATGCTTATATCTGTGACGGAGACAGAATCCAGGGCATTGATGAGACGCTTGTTCATGGAACGGTAGAGGTAGCCGAAGATGCTGGCGTTCTGCATCATTTGCCGTTCCAGGTCGGGCTTGTAGTTGATGGCTACGAACTCGTTATCACCAAGTTTCCTGACCTCGAAGGACGCAACATCGGCAAAGCGGACATGTGTCGTCCTGAATCTTCGGTAGGTGAGTTCCTCGTCGTTTATGGTCAAATGAGCTTGACCGAAGAGTCTTTCCTTCAGGAATGACCAGAGCAACACGATGCCGAAGCAGCCGAAGACCAAGATAGTGACCCATCCTACCACCAGATGAAACACGTTCCTGTGCATGTGAAGGATGAAGATGCCGGCAAAGACAAAGAGGAGGCAAGCCAAGATGAGCAGCATCATCCGCCATAGAGAGGAGTATATCTTGACTTCTTTCATGGGTCTTTCCTCATTTCATTCCCTCTTTATTTCATTCTACAAGGAGATAAAAGAAGATAAAAGGAGATATAAGAAGATAGAGGACATTTGCTTTTGGAGACTGTCATCGTGTCATTTGGTATTGTCTTCTATCTTCTTCTGTCTTCTTCTATCTCCTTCTATCTTCTTCTTTCATTCTTTCCTCTATAACGTTCCAATCAATAATCTGCCAAAGCGCGGCGAGATGATCGGGCCGACGATTCTGGTAGTCGAGGTAGTAGGCATGTTCCCAGACGTCGAAGGTCAGCAGGGGTGTGAGGCCTTTCTGCACGGGATTGGCGGCGTTTGGCTCTTGCGTGATGATGAGTTTGCCGTCCTTATCTGCCGAGAGCCACACCCAACCTGAGCCGAAGAGAGTCGCTCCCTTCTTCTGGAACTCGTCCTTGAAAGCCTCGAACGAACCGAAATCGCGGCCGATCCCTTCAGCCAAAGCGCCCGTCGGCTCTGCCTTCGTTGGTTTGGATGCAAACTGACGGAAGTAGAGTTCGTGGTTTAAGATTTGTCCCGCATTATTGAGAATGCCACCACTTGCCTTGCAGACAATCTCCTCGAGGCTTGCCTCCTCGAATCCGCTGCCGGGCAGAAGTGCGTTGAGGTTATTGACATAGGCAGCCAAATGCTTGCCGTGATGAAAGCCGATTGTGTCCTTACTGATGACTGGCTGCAGGGCATCTGCCTCGTAGGGCAATGCCATCAAACTAAACTTTCCCATACCTTATTATATTTATATAGTTTTGCGCCTGCAAAGATACGAAATATAATTGAAAATTGAAAATTGAAATGTTAAATAATGCAACAAATCGAAAGATTTCTTGTAAAACGTTTGGTTTATAACATAAACTAATTTACCTTTGCAGCGTCAAACGTTATAAATCGTGTCGAAACACTTTAATAATAACAACTTAACAAAGGAAACTATGGAAGAAAACATGGAGCTGACTGCTGAGCGCAGTCTTGAGATTATTACCGAACAGATTGAAAAGAGTCGCAGAGCTGTGTCGAAAGATACGGGCAGATGGCTTTTCGTAACGGGTTTGATAGCGATGATAATGTCTGTTATCGTGGCAAGTATCAACATATTAACTTTGTCGCCTCTTGCTCATTTGCTTTGGTTCGCCTTGCCTGTCGTTATTTGGCTCGTGATGAAGTATGTCAACAGAAATCGAGTGCCAGTTCCTGAGAGTTTTGTAGGCACGTTGGTCAAGAAGACTTGGTACACCACCTTGGCTTTTGCCCTTGTTTATGTCGTTATTGCTACCGTGTGGAATATCGTTTTGATACACTATGAGAGTCCCGATGTCTATCTTCATGCAGGAATGCACATAACGCCAACTGTCATTACCTTGCTGGCTGTGGCGGTAAGCATAACAGGTCTGATCCTGAAGAAACGCTCGTTGGTATGGTTCGGTTTGCTGTCCTTCGTGATATTGAAATGTGGCTTATTCTCAGTTTTATTAGGTCGTCTCTTGCCACCCACAGAGTTAGTCAAGTGGAGTCTCATCCAGCCTTGCGGGTTTATATTCCTCTTTGCTCTTGTCGGCTTGATGCTCCCAGGCTTGATGCTTAAAAAGCAAAAGTAGTATGTCTTTCCAACCATTAGACCCGTTATTGCACGCTGAGTTGCGACTCGCCGTGATGTCTCTGCTCATCGCCGACGTGGAGGCCGAGTTCCCTTATATCAAGGAGCAGACGGGAGCGACGGCAGGCAACCTGAGTGTTCAAATAGATAAACTGTCTTCGGCGGGTTACATCAAGGTCAAGAAGACGTTCAAGGGCAAGCGACCTTGCACGATATGTCGCATCACGGCAAAGGGTCAGAAGGCTTTCACGACCTATGTCGAGGCCCTGAAAGGTTACCTTGAAATAAAAAATAAGGATTAGAGAATGAGAATTAAGAATTATTTCGTACCTTTGTGCTGCGATTCAATTCTTAATTCTTAACTCTTAATTCTTAATTCTAAACCAAGCTATGAAGCGAGCTATTATACTTCCTGCCGTTGCAATCATCCTGCTGGCCGTCTATGCGGGGCCTTATCTGTTGCTGCTTTTGCTTGTCATTCCCATCGGTTATTTCTTCATAGATCGGTTGGAAAAGGCTGCCCCAAAGCGCATCACATACGCCAATATCGAGGAGGTCGAAGCGAAGTACGGGCAGGCAGACGATGTCGTGGTGCTTAGTTCGACGAGGGCTAACGAGCTGCAAGCCCTGATGCTCTTCTACAAGGCACAGGACAAGGTGATTGTCTGTGGCGAGGAGCTGCGGCTGAGCGACTTGGAGGGCGTGATGTCGAAGAACATGGCGACGCCCTATACGATTGACGAATATGCCGTTGTTATCGCGACGAAAGACCCGCTTCATCCCACCATCCAGCTTCGCGTGGGCTACGATGGCGCCCTGGCTGGCGAGATAGCCGGCCAGATCGACCAGCATATATCGCCCCATTCTCCAGCCTGAACGACTCAACACGCCACAGGTAGTTCGTTGATTCATCATGATAAATCAATTGCTGCATCATGAATAATCAATTGCTGCATCATGATAAATCAATCAACGCCGCCTGTTAAGTTTTACAACGACGCATGCCAAGTTGGGCAACTACGCTTGTTAAGTTGCCAAATCAGGCTCGTGTCGTTTCCTTTTTCTCCTGCACACATTATTTTTATTATAACAGGAAAAAATCAGAGCCAACACGAAGGAATTCTCAGGAAATTGTTGTATCTTTGCACGCGAAAAAAGTAACAAGCAAAGGTATGACGATAACTTTCTTCAAGACACCGCAGCGGAGCATCATCGCGACTGAGAGCAAGCAGGCTCTCACGGCTGCCGAAATCGAGAAACTCTGCTGGCTGTATGGTGGAGCAGAGATAGAAAAAGAGGAGAACCTGACGGGCGACTTCATCGGTCCTCGCCGCGAGATGATTACGCCGTGGAGTACTAACGCGGTGGAAATCACACAGAACATGGCCATCCAGGGCATTACGAGGATAGAAGAATACTTCCCCGTAAAGGACGAGAATGCTGACCATGACCCCATGCTTCAGCGCCTGTATCACGGCCTGAATCAGGACATCTTCACCATCCACAAGCAGCCCGAGCCCATCATCAGCATCGAGAATCTGGAGGAATACAACGAGAAGGAAGGTCTCGCGCTGTCCCCCGAAGAGATTGAATACCTGCACAAAGTGGAAGGTCAGCTCGGCAGGAAACTTACTGACAGCGAGGTCTTTGGCTTCGCTCAAATAAATAGTGAGCATTGCCGGCACAAGATATTCGGCGGAACCTTTATCATCGATGGCGAAGAGAAAGAGTCGTCTCTCTTCCAGATGATAAAGAAAACGACTCAAGAGAATCCCCATCACATCATTTCTGCCTATAAAGATAATGTGGCGTTTGCTGAGGGGCCGGTCGTTGAGCAATTCGCTCCGAAGGATCACAGCACGAGTGATTACTTCGAAGTGCGTGACATAGAGAGCGTTATCAGCCTCAAAGCCGAGACGCACAACTTCCCGACTACGGTCGAGCCCTTCAACGGAGCATCGACTGGCACAGGCGGCGAGATACGCGACCGCATGGGAGGCGGCGTCGGTTCATGGCCCATCGCAGGTACTGCGGTGTATATGACGGCCTACCCAGAGACCCCCTCTGACTCCCCCTCTAGGGGGAGAAAATCCGGCTCAGCAGGCGCTGCCAAAGAAAGCCTCCCCATAGAGGGGGAGGTTTGGAGAGGGTCTCTCCCTCCTAGAAAGTGGCTCTACCAAACTCCTGAGCAGATTCTCATCAAGGCTTCGAATGGTGCTTCCGACTTCGGAAACAAGTTCGGACAGCCACTCATCACGGGATCTGTCCTCACTTTCGAGCATCAGGAAGGTCAGGAGCAGTATGCTTACGACAAAGTCATCATGTTGGCTGGTGGCGTAGGCTATGGCACGAAGCGCGATTGCCTGAAGAAAGAACCTCAGAAAGGCAATAAGATTGTGGTCGTGGGAGGTGATAACTATCGCATCGGACTTGGCGGCGGCAGCGTTTCCAGCGTGGAGACGGGTCGCTATTCGAGTGGCATCGAGCTGAATGCCGTACAGCGTGCCAACCCCGAGATGCAGAAGCGTGCCAACAATCTGGTGCGTGCGCTCTGCGAAGAGGAAGTGAATCCCGTCGTCAGCATCCATGACCATGGAAGCGCAGGCCACGTGAACTGTCTCTCCGAGCTAGTAGAAGAGTGCGGAGGCCTCATTGATATGACGAAGCTTCCTATCGGCGACCCGACGCTTTCTGCAAAGGAAATCATCGCCAACGAAAGTCAGGAACGCATGGGACTCCTCATCGACGAGAAGCACATCGAGCATGTCCGCAAGATTGCCGAAAGGGAGCGCGCCCCACTTTATGTCGTCGGAGAGACGACAGGAGATGCCCATTTCGCCTTCCAACAAGGGGATGGGAAGCGCCCGTTCGACCTCGATGTGGCTCAGATGTTTGGCCACAGTCCCAAGACCATCATGCGAGACAAGACGGTGGAGCGCAAGTACGCTGACGTTGAATACAAGAAAGACCTAGTTCAACTAGATAAACTAGTCTTACTAGAGTATCTGGAAAAGGTCCTCAGCCTTGAGGCCGTTGCCTGCAAAGACTGGCTTACCAACAAGGTGGACCGTTCTGTGACGGGCAAGGTGGCACGCCAGCAATGTCAGGGCGAACTGCAGCTGCCGCTGAGCGACTGTGGCGTGGTTGCCCTCGACTATCGTGGTGTGAAAGGCATCGCCACGGCTCTCGGCCATGCGCCACAGGCCGCTCTTGCCGACCCCGCTGCCGGCAGCGTCCTCTCTGTCGCAGAATCTCTGACAAATATTCTGTGGGCGCCGCTCGAGGAAGGACTCGACAGCGTCAGTCTTAGCGCGAACTGGATGTGGCCGTGCCGTGCTCAGGAAGGCGAGGACGCACGTCTCTATCAGGCAGTTGAAGCGCTGAGCGACTTCTGCTGCGCGCTTCAAATCAACGTTCCGACGGGCAAGGATTCGTTGAGCATGACGCAGAAATACCCCGACGGCACTAAGGTGATAAGCCCCGGAACGGTCATCGTCTCCAGCGGCGGCCTGGTGAGCGACATCAAGAAGGTCGTTTCGCCTGTCCTTCAGAAACGTCCCTCTACTTTATATCATATAGACTTCTCGTTCGACGAGCTGCGTCTGGGCGGTTCCGCCTTTGCCCAAAGCCTTGGGAAGGTCGGGAGCGATGTGCCGACGGTGCGCGATCCGGAGTACTTCCGCGATGCCTTCAACGCTGTTCAAGACCTGATAAAGAAGGGCCTCATACTCGCCGGACACGACATCTCGGCTGGCGGTCTCATCACCTGTCTGCTGGAGATGTGCTTCGCGAATACTGAGGGCGGACTTGACATCAACCTCGACAAGCTGAAGTGCGACGATATCGTGAAGCTCCTCTTTGCAGAGAACCCGGGCATCGTGATACAGGTTGCCGACGAAAACCGCACGGAGGTCAAGAAGCTGCTTGAGGCTGCGGGCGTCGGCTATGTCAGCCTCGGCCGGCCTTCTGGCGAGCGCCGTATCCTCGTCCAAAAGGACGAGGCACAGTGGCTGTTTGACATCGACCAGCTTCGCGATGTTTGGTTCCGCACATCTTACCTGCTCGACCAGAAGCAAAGCTTCAACGGAAAGGCCAAGGAACGCTACGAGAATCTGGGCAAGCAGCCGCTCAAGTGGCAAATGCCGAAGGGCTTCACTGGCAAACTCAGCCAGTTCGGTCTCAATCCGGACCGTTGGAAAATTGAAAATAGGGCTGATGATAGTCTTCAATCTTCAATCTCCAATCTTCAATCTCCGAAGGCCGCCATTATTCGCGAGAAAGGCACAAACGGCGAGAGGGAAATGGCGTACATGCTCTACTTGGCAGGCTTCGATGTGAAGGATGTCATGATGACCGACCTCATCTCGGGCAGAGAAACGCTCGACGACATCAACTTCATCGTCTTCTGCGGCGGCTTCTCGAACAGCGATGTGCTCGGCTCGGCAAAGGGTTGGGCAGGCGCTTTCCTCTACAACCCCAAGGCAAAAGAGGCCCTCGACCGTTTCTACAGCCGTCCCGACACACTCTCGCTCGGCGTCTGCAACGGCTGCCAGTTGATGGTGGAACTGGGGTTAATTGAAAATGGAAAATTGAAAATTGAAAATGATGCCACGCACCACAAGGTTCAATCTTCAATCTTCAATCTTCAATCTCCAGCAAGGATGTTGCACAACGACAGCCATAAGTTCGAGTCAGGCTTTGTCGGCCTTACTGTTCAGCCCAATAAGAGCGTCCTGCTCGAAAGCCTGAGCGGCTCGAAGCTCGGCATCTGGGTGGCTCACGGAGAAGGCAAGTTCAGTCTGCCTGGCAAGGAGGAGGACTACAACATCGTGCTGAAGTACAGCTACGACGGCTATCCCGCCAACCCGAACGGCAGCGACTTCTCGGCCGCAGGCATCGCTTCGGCAGATGGCAGACACTTGGCCATGATGCCTCACCTCGAGCGAGCCTTCTTCCCCTGGCAGTGCGGCTACTATCCCGCAGAACGCCAGCAGGAGGATCAGGTAACGCCTTGGATAGAGGCTTTCGTCAATGCGCGTGAATGGATAAAGCAGCATGCGAGCCAATGAGATGGTAAATGGTAAATGATTAAATGGTAAATGTTTGAACTCTTCAAGACATTCTTCCAGATAGGCCTCTTTACGATTGGTGGCGGATATGCAATGATACCGCTCATCGAACAGAAGGTCGTGGACGAGAAGCATTGGGTAGGTCATGACGAACTGCTCGACCTGATTGCCGTCGCGCAGTCGTGCCCGGGCATCTTTGCCGTGAATATCAGCATCTTCATCGGCAACAAGCGCCTGGGCAACAAAGGAGCGTTTGTCAGCGCCTTAGGCACTTGCCTGCCCTCCTTCCTGTGCATCCTCGCCATCGCACTCGTCTTCCAACAATTCCGCGAGAATGTCTATGTGGAGCACTTCTTCCGAGGCATCCGTCCGGCAGTCGTGGCACTCATCGCGATACCCGTCTTCCGCATGGCAAAGAGCGCAAAGATAAACCGCTACAACGTCTGGATACCTCTCGTCGCAGCCTTTCTGATATGGATGCTTGGCGTGAGTCCCATCTTTGTGGTCGTTGCGGCAGGCGTTTCCGGCTATGTCTATGGGAAGTATCTCAAGGAGGACTTTAGTAATTGAAAATTGATAATTGAAAAATAGAAGTATCTCTCTAACCCCTGCTCCTCTATGATAACGCTTCTACTACAGCTTTTCTGGACCTTCTTCATCATCGGCCTCTTCGGCTTTGGCGGAGGTTATGCCATGATTTCAATGATACAGGGCGAGGTCGTGGGGCATTATCATTGGATGACGATGGGGCAGTTCACGGACATTGTGGCTGTGAGCCAAAGCACGCCGGGACCCATCGGCATCAACTCTGCCACGTATGTCGGCTATACAGCCCTCGTCAACGCAGGCTATTCACCTGCCTGGGGCATCTTGGGAAGTTTTATTGCCACGCTCGCGGTGGTGCTTCCGAGCTTCGTCCTGATGTTGCTCATCAGCAAATTCCTCATGAAGTACAGGAATCATCCCTCGGTCGAGAATGTTTTCAGCGCCTTGCGTCCGGCCGTTGTAGGCCTGATTCTTGCAGCCGCGTTGCTCTTGATGAATAGCGAGAACTTCAGCTCCATGAGCGAGAACCCCTGGCGATTCTGCCTCAGCATCTTCCTTTTCCTCTTTGCTTTCATTGCCCAGAAAGTCTATCGCCTCGGCCCAATTCTCATCATCCTGCTTTGCGGATTTGCCGGCATAATACTTGGGCTTTAAGAGGCCTCTATTCCGAATTTTCGATTTACAAGCTGCAAATGAAGAAACGCAGCTTGTGAATGGAGATGTGCAGCTTGCGATTCTGCATACGCAACCTGCGTACAAAGAACCAAGCGAGGCATAAATGAAAATGAAGTACGGGGCGATGAAAAATTAAAAAGGCGGAGAAAGGATTTCTTGACTCGTAATTCGTTGATGCTATAGGGCAAAGGTGCGCTTTTCTTGTGCGGAACTTGATTCTTGACTCATTTTCTTTGTCGGTCTTGCTCGTAATTCAGGAAAATTGTCTATATTTGCAAGCATATAAAGCCTTCAAGCCATGAAATCGTTGTTCCTCTCTTTGATGCTTCTCCCGGCTGCTGTTGCCTTAGGCCAAAGCTATGTGATTGATACAGAGCACCCTGAACAGACCATCGAGCATTTTGGCGCTTCCGATGCCTGGTCGATGTGGAACATTGGCCTTTGGCCGGAGGAAGATGCGCAGAAGCAGATTGCCGATTGGCTCTTCTCGACTGAATGCGACCAGAACGGGCAGCCTTTGGGCATCGGCCTTTCTTTGTGGCGTTTCAACCTCGGAGCGGGAAGCAGCGAGCAGGGCGACTCCTCTTATATAAACAGAGGTACACGTACGGAGTGCTTCCTTCGGGCTGATGGCACCTATGATTGGTCGAAGCAAGCCGGACAGGTGCATTTCCTCAAGATGGCACGGGAACGAGGCGTACCCTACCTTTTGGCATTCCTCAACTCGCCGCCGGTTTACTTCACGGCGAACGGCTTGGCCACCAATACCGGTCGGGGCGGCACCCTGAACCTGCGCCCCGAGTGCTATGAACCCTTTGCGCAGTTCATGGCAGAGTCTGTTAATGGCTTGGAGAGGGAGCATGGCATCCACATCGACTACCTCTCGCCTGTCAACGAGCCTGATGGCAGTTGGAATTGGCAGGGGCCAAAGCAGGAAGGCTCGCCTGCGACAAACAGGGAGATAGCCCGAGTGGCTCGTCTCGCCAGCCAGGCATTCACGGAGCGAGGACTCACGACGCAGATTGTTGTGGATGAGTCCAGCGACCTTCGCTGCCTGCTCGGTATTCATAATACCTCGTGGGAGCGTGGCAACGGCATTGCTTCCTTCTGGTCGGCCGACAGCACAGCTTCCTATCTTGGCGAAACGCCTTTGGTGTCGCGGCTGATGTTGGGGCACAGTTATTGGACGAACACGCCGGTTCCTTACATGAAGGAGATAAGGCTTCAGCTTCGCGATGAGCTGAGGAAGTATGGCGTAGGCTTCTGGCAGTCTGAGGTGTGTGTGATGAGCAATGACAAGGAGATAGGTGGCGGCCAGCGGTACGACTTCACCATGAAGACGGCTCTGTATGTGGCTCGCATCATTCATCACGACCTCTGCTATGCGAATGCCAGGAGTTGGTCGTGGTGGCGGGCTTGCGGAGCCGACTACAAGGACGGCCTCATTCGTGTCTATGACCACGAGCATCGAGGTCGCGACAGCCGGCTCCTATGGGCTCTTGGCAACTATAGCCGCTTTGTCCGGCCAGGGGCGGTGCGCTACAATATCTCTTCCGGTCAGGAGGAAGACCCTTATGGCTTGATGGTCTCGGCATTCCGGAACAAGGACGGCTCCTGGGTCATAGTGGCTCTCAACTATGGTCAAAAGGAAAAGGCGTTCTCCTTTGCCGTTGGCAAGCAAAAGAACAAGTGGCAACCCTACCGGACCAGCGATGAGGAGGGCGAGACTCTGAAACCGCTTGCTCCCTGCAAAGGCTCCACCAAGCTGCCTCCCCGAAGCATAACAACTTTTGTATCACTAAAACCTTAAAACAATATGAGAACCTTCTTTCGATTCCTTACCCTAACCGCTTTGCTGCTGGCCTCTGCTTCGATGCAGGCCGCACAGAAGCCAGGTACTTTTACTATTGGCAACAAGACCTTTCTTCTCAATGGCGAACCTTTCATTGTGAAGGCAGCCGAAGTGCATTACCCTCGCATCCCTCGCCCTTATTGGGAGCATCGCATACAGATGTGCAAGGCGCTGGGAATGAACTCTGTCTGCATCTACATCTTCTGGAACATCCACGAGCAGAAGGAAGGCGAGTTCAACTTCACCGACAACAACGACGTGGCCGAGTTCTGCCGCATCGCGCAGAAGAACGGCATGTATGTCATCGTGCGTCCCGGCCCGTATGTCTGTGCCGAGTGGGAGATGGGCGGACTGCCTTGGTGGCTCCTCAAGAAGAAAGACATCAAGCTGCGTGAGCGCGACCCCTACTTCATGGAGCGCGTAAAGCTCTTCGAAGAGAAGGTTGGCGAGCAGCTGAAACCTCTCACCATACAGAACGGCGGCCCTATCATCATGATGCAGGTTGAGAACGAGTACGGCTCGTATGGCGAGGACAAACCATATGTCAGCGAGATAAGAGATATGCTGCGAGAAATATACAGACCCACCCCCAACCCCTCCCTTGTAGGGAGGGGAGAAGAAACCAATGGCTCCGAAGGTTCCAACCTTCCTAAAGTAACAACTCCCCTCCCTACAAGGGAGGGGCAGGGGGAGGGTCTGCTCTTATTCCAATGCGACTGGTCTTCTAACTTCGAGAAGAACGGTCTCGAGGACCTCACTTGGACAATGAACTTCGGCACGGGCGCCAACATCGACCAGCAGTTCCGCCGTCTTGGCGAGTTGCGCCCTGATGCTCCCAAGATGTGCTCCGAGTTCTGGAGCGGTTGGTTCGACAAGTGGGGCGCACGGCATGAGACACGTCCGGCGAAGGACATGGTGGAAGGCATGGACGAGATGCTCAGCAAAGGCATCAGCTTCTCGCTCTACATGACCCACGGCGGCACCTCCTTCGGCCATTGGGCAGGTGCCAACAGTCCGGGCTTTGCTCCAGATGTGACGAGCTACGACTACGACGCTCCCATCAACGAATGGGGCTTGCCTACGCCTAAGTTCTGGGAGCTCCGCAAGATGATGGAGAAGCACTCCCCCAAAGGGGGAGCGGGGAGGGGGCTTCCTGCTGTTCCAAAGGCTCCCATGCCCATCATTACCGTTCCAAAGTTCGAGCTGACCGAGTTTGCTCCGCTCTACAATGGTTTCGACTTTAGGTACTATGTTGATCATGATCAAGATCTCCGTACCGTTGGTGCACCCCTGACATTTGAAGAACTCGACATGGGATGGGGAGCTATGCTCTATAGTACCCGTCTGCCTGAGATTCCGAAGCCGGAAGAATCGGATTGGGCTGCAACGCTTACGATTGACGCTCACGACTTTGCACAAGTCTTTATCGACGGCAAGTACATCGGCAAAATTGACCGCGTGAAGAACGAGAAGTCGCTCTCCTTGCCACCTGTCAGTCGAGGGCAGGAACTGCAAATACTTGTCGAAGGAATGGGTCGCATCAACTTTGGTCGTGCCATCAAGGACTTTAAAGGATTAGTCAGCAAACCTACAATCACTGTCAACGTGAAGTCACATTTCGGCATCGACGGCGCGGAGATTGTATATACCCCAACAATGTGGGAAAACATGCGTATCCCCGACGACTACGAGGTAGCTGTCAGGGCATTTGAGTGGCAGAAGGAGAAGCCTAACACTCGCGAGTCCATCAGCATGATGCGCCTCGGCCGCACCATGCGCTATGCCTGGGACAGCGAAGACCTCATCTTCGGTCGCGGCTACTATCGCGGTTACTTCGACCTCAAGAAGGTTGGCGACACGTTCCTCAACTTCGAGAAGTGGGGCAAGGGACAGGTTTGGGTGAACGGTCACGCCATGGGACGCATCTGGTCGATTGGTCCTCAACAGACGCTCTATGTGCCTGGCTGCTGGCTCAAGAAGGGCAAGAACGAGGTGATTGTCCTCGACATTGCAGGGCCTACAGAGCGTGTCGTGTGGGGACAGGCAGAACCTGAGCTGAACAAGCTGCAGCTTGAGAAGAACAACAAGCACAACAACCCAGGCGACAAGCCCGACCTCAACTCAAAAGCACCTGCCTTCGAGGGCGAGCTGAAGGCAGGTAACGGCTGGCAGACGGTCAATTTCAAGAGGAATAGTCGCGGACGTTATCTTGCCATCGAGGTGCAGAGCACACAGAAGGAGGGCGATGTGACGGCCATTGCGGAGCTATATGCCATTGATGATGAGGGCAAACGCCTGAGCCGCGAGCCTTGGACAGTGAAGTATGCTGATAGTGAGGACGAGAACGGCAACCACCTCGGCGACAAAGTCTATGACCTTCAGGAAAGCACTTATTGGCAAACGGAAAAGGCAGCTACGCTTCCGCATCTGCTGGTCATCGACCTCGGTTCCGAGCAGCTAATCAAAGGCATCGAGTACC
>JAEEGG010012408.1_pt1 | contig 18387 bp, 11 predicted proteins | sample 9134161 | NCBI WGS metagenome assembly JAEEGG01 (sample SAMN16246543, study PRJNA631951) | gut metagenome | biome: gut microbiome; feature: rumen; material: CR-attached | host: Bos | place: Iran: Karaj | collected 2018-10 | reverse complement strand
TCCTCTTTGTGATTGTATTTTTGCCCTTGTTTGCCGTGGTGCCCAAGAAAACGAAGAAACTCTTTGTCGATGATGGCAAGACACCCTCCGAGACTTGGCGCAAAATCAAGTTGTACGCTTTCTGGCCTTTGGTCATCATCACCATAATACTTAGTTATTACAGCCAAGACACCGCCTTTGACGCAGACTTGCACAACATTAACTACATGACGCAACAGCAGCAAAAAGACTTGGATTTGTTGAACGAATCACTGCAAAAGGAAGGCGAGACGGACTTGATTTATGTCGTTTCGGAAGGTCAGACTCTGCAAGAGGCGTTGGTGAGGAATGAAATAGTGATGGCCGATTGTCGTAGATTGCTCTCAGACAGCCTCTCTGTTGTGATTTCTGGTCCCGATGGCTTGTTGCCTTCCGTTGAAAAACAAAAAGAATCTTTGGCATGTTGGACGGCGTTTTGGGAGCGACACCTCGAAGTTGTTGATCAAGTGAAGCAAGAAGCAGTAAAAGCCGGTTTCACGGAAGATGCATTTTTGCCGTTTACCGAAGGAATCACAAAACAATACGAGCCATTGTCTGAGGATGAAATGGCGCCTTTGCAGACGTTGTGTCAGAATTATACCTTGCAGCACGATAGCATTGCCAGGGTGGTCAACTTCGTGCGGGTGCCTCAAGATGTTTCTGAGGTAGTTAAGGAACGGATACGGCAAGTTATTTTGAGCCATTGCGAAAAACAAGGCGATGCTTTGCGTCATTGCGAGGAACGAAGCAATCCAGAAACATCGGCCCGCCGACAGGCTCAGGGACCTAATGAATTCGGCCCTTCGACAAGCTCAGGGACCTTGGTTTCTAATGGCTTTGCGTTCAGTATCAGCGATGTGGGCAACAATTTGGTCACGGCGCTGTCCGACGACTTCGACTACATCCTTTATGTGTGCAGCATCGTTGTATTCTTCTTCCTTTGCCTCTCGTTTGGGCGCTTGGAGTTGTCGCTGCTGGCTTTCCTGCCCTTGACGGTAGGCTGGGCTTGGATTTTGGGCATCATGCATCTTGGTAGCATCAAGTTCAACATCGTGAACATCATCTTGGCGACATTCATCTTCGGCCAGGGCGACGACTACACGATTTTCATCACGGAGGGCTTGCTCTATGAATACACCTACGGCAAGAGAATGCTGAAAAACTACCGCAACAGCGTCATCCTCAGCGGCATACTGATGTTCATTGGTATCGGCACCTTGATTTTCGCCAAACATCCCGCCATGCGTTCCTTGGCGGAGGTGGCCATCATCGGCATGGCAACGGTGGTCTTCATGGCTTGTTACCTGCCGCCTTTTGTCTTCAATTGGCTGACCAAGAAAAGAGGCCAATTGCGCCAAGTGCCACTGACTTTGAAACGGATGCTTTACACTTTCCTGACTTTCTTAGTTTTTTTCATCGCCACTTTTGTCATTGTCACGCCGTTGACTTTGGTTTATATGCTGTTGGGACCGAATACAGAGAAAAAGCGCTACCGTTATCACCAGATGATTGCTTGGGTGATGCGCACCGCCTTGAAAATATTGCCTGGCGTGAAGTTTCACTTGAACAACAAAGCGGGAGAAACCTTTGACAAGCCAGCCGTCGTCATCGCCAACCACCAGTCGCACCTCGACTTGCTTTGTATGATGCTGTTGAGCCCCAAAGTGGTGCTGCTGACGACCGATTGGGTGTGGAAAAACCCCGTTTATGGCTTAATCATCCGCTTTGCTGAATATTACCCTGTTTCCGATGGCTACGACAAGAATGTGGATCGACTGAAAAAATTAGTGGAGCGAGGATATTCCGTTGTCGTCTTCCCCGAAGGTACGCGCTCTGAAACGGGCGAAATACTTCGTTTCCATAAAGGTGCTTTCCAGTTGGCGCAGGCCTTGAATGTGGACATTTTGCCTGTGTTCATCCATGGTGCGAGCCATGTGATGCCCAAGAAGGACTTCGTGCTGCGCGAAGGTCAACTCTATGTGGAAATCGGGGCAAGGACACCTATCGAGGAAGTAAAAGCCATGGAAACCCGTGCCTTGACTTCGCAATTCCACAAGTATTATATCGAGCATTTCGAAGAGATACGTCGCCAGCGTGAAGACACCGAATATGTGCTGCCGTTTGTGCGCTACAAATACATCTACAAAGGCAACGAAAACGAACGGGAATGCCGCCGCAACCTAAAGCACATTCACACTCAGGCTGCCGAAATCAATGCCTTGGAAGGCCAAAGCATCTTGGTAAAAAACAGTGGTATCGGTGAATTGGCTTGGACCATCGCTTTGGTGCACCGCGACATTCAAGTCTATGCCGAGGAAGCCGATGAGGACAAGCATTTAATAGCCTCGCACACCAGCTACATCCCTGACAACCTGCATTTTGTTCTCGATGGTCAAGAATTGCCGACTTGTGAACAAACCATAGATACCCAAACATTTTTGAAATGAAGACTTGTATCATCATTGGAGGTGGCATTGGTGGCTTGGTGACGGGAGCATTGCTGGCCAAGGAAGGCTATCAAGTGACGGTATTGGAGAAAAACGCCATCATTGGCGGAGGCTTGCAAACTTTCAAGCGGAATGGTGTGAGTTTCCCGACGGGGATGCACATCTTTGGCGGCTTTCAGGAGGGAGGGAATCTGCGTAAAATATTTGGATATTTGGGCGTCATGGATAAGATTTTACTCCATCCGACAGATGAAAACGCCTCTGATGTGGTCACAATGATGGGCGAGGGCGAAACGTACTGTCTGCCGCAAGGCAAGGAACATTTTATCGCCTATCTTTCAGAAAAGTTTCCCGCTGAAAAAGAAAACATTAAGAAATATATCGAACGACTTTTTGAGCTTTCCGAAGAAGAGGATTTGTTTTATTTGCGGGAAGCATCGACAGACCAACATTCGCATAGCGACGATTTCTTGGGTTCAGTCAACCAGTTGAGGGATCGATATATCGCTGACCCGAAACTAAAGTCTCTGTTATCGTATCTCAATCCGTTATATGGTGGCGACCCACAGACTACGCCAGCCTATATCCACGCCCTGCTTAGCACCTTGCATATCAACGGGACATTCCAGTTTGTGGATGAGAGCCAACAATTGGCCGAGGCCTTGGCGATGGTAATAGAAAACGCTGGCGGACAGGTATTGGCCAATGAGGAAGTCGTAAAAATTGAGGTAGAAAACCGTATAGTGACAGGCTTGCATACCTCCAAAGGTCATCATTACCAGGCCGAAAACTACATTTCAGACGTGCATCCCGATGTATTGTTGCGCATCATTGACCCTCAGGCTTTTCCGACGGCTTTCAAATCGCGCATCCAATCGGTGCCGGAGACCACATCCAGCTTCAAGGTCTACATCAAGTTCAAAGACAAAGCATTCCCGTATCAAAACCATGCCCATTTTTGCCTTTCCAACGACGACTGGCCGCAAAATATAATGTTTGTGACGCCGCCTGTTCCCCAGCAAGGTGAATTTGCAGAGACGATGGTTATTATTAGCCCGATGAGTTTCGACAAAGTAAAACCATGGGAAGACACCCATATTGGGCATCGTGGCGAAGGGTATGAACAATGGAAACAGGAAATGATAATTAAGGTGTTTGATTTCATGGAACGTCTTTATCCTGACTTTCGTGAAAAAGTCGAGTGTGTTTTCGCCTCTTCGCCTCTCACTATCCGAGATTATTATGGTAACAAAGAAGGATCCAACTATGGCTTTCAGAAGGACAGCAACAATTTGATGCTTTCGCAAATGTCCGTTTCAACGAAAGTCAAAAATCTTTTCTTGACAGGGCAAAATGTCAATATTCATGGCCTTTGCGGTGTTGCCTTGACCGCCATTGAAACGGCAGAAGCCTTGGTGGGACAAAACGTGATTGTGCAAAAAATTAACAATAGTTGTGAGAATCATTAATAATTTGTATTTTTGCACAATCAACAATATGAAATGGAAACGATAAAACTGAAACTCATTTACCCCAAATGGAACAAGTTACCAGGTCAGACGACCTTTAACTTGCCTCCGCATGGGCCTGTGGCTTTTGCTGCTACACTTCCTGAATACGTCGATATTTCGTTTACCGACGAAAATGTGGAACCCATTGACTTTGACGAAGAATGCGACCTCGTGGCATTGTCAATGATGCTCACCACGCAGGTGAAACGTGGCTGGGCCATCGCCGATGAATACCATAAACGCGGCAAAACCGTCCTTGCTGGCGGCATTTCCACGATGCTTCATGCCGAGGAGATGGTCAACCACGTGGATAGCGTTTTCTTGGGCGAGTCGGAAGGCCGTTCGGAGCAAGTTATCCAGGACTGGAAGAACGGCTGCTTGAAGAAGATATACAACTACATGGGCAACCAGCCCGACATCGCCTCGGTAGGCCCCTGCCGCCGTGACCTTTACAAGCGTGAGCTGTATAACCACAAAGGTGTGCAGATGGTTGACCTCTTCAATGCCTCGCGTGGCTGCCGCTTCAGTTGTTATCCTTGTGCCGTGTCGTATCTTGGCGGACGTAAGTTCCGTCCGCGCCCCGTCGACAAGGTGGTGGAAGACATTGCCGGTATCGACAACAACCGCTTGTTCATCGTCGACAATTCGTTGGCGCAAGACAAGCAGTGGGAGATGGACCTTTTCCGCGCCATTGCCCCGCTGAAGAAGAAATGGATTAGCCACACCATCGAAGATGACCCCGAAGTGTTGGATTTGGCCGCCAAGGCTGGCGCTTGGTATGTCTACCAGGCCGTTTACGACACTTCTGATTATATCAAGGAGCGGGTGAAACGCTATCACGACTACGGCATCGGTGTAGAAGGCACCATTCTCTTTGGCCTCGATAACCAGACCGAAGACGACATCAAGCGTCTCATCGATTTCCTCGGTGAAATCGACCTCGACCTGGCTGAGTTCACCATCTTTGCGCCTTTCCCGCATACCAAGGGTCACGACGACCTGCTACGCCAAGGCCGCATCTTCGACTTCGACTGGGACCACTACAACGCCGGTCAGGTGGTGTATCAACCCAAGCACATGTCGCCGGAAAAACTGCAAGACCTCTACGACTATGCGTGGAAGAGCTTCTATGCCAGCGAGACTCAGGAATCGAAGATGTTCCGCTTGTTCTGCAATGTGGCCTTGCGCGAAATGGAGGAAGGCACCTATCGTCCGCGTGACCGCCGTTTGGCCAACAAATCGTTCGGCCGTGATGTCGACCGCAGCAAGAGAAATGTTAATGTTAGAGTTGACAGTTGATAGTTAACAGTTTGTAGTTGTCAGTTAGCAGTTGACGCACTTGCGTTAATGCAAGGAGGAATGACGAAGCAATCCTTGAATTTTGAATCTTTGAATTTTTAAATTTTGAATCGATGAAGGTATCTCCAGAATATTACGACGAAATTTTCCCTTTTAAAGGCGAATGGGACATGGAATCGACGTGTGGCTTGAAAATCCGTGAAGTGGATGGAAAGAAGTATGTCATCGTGACGGAATTATACCAAGACAACCCTGGCACTTCGGTGACCTACGCCGGAAAGAAACTCGCCGACCAAGTCTGTGAAGCCAAAGGCTTGAAATTGGAAGACATTGTCTACCTTGAGTGCACGCCCAACACCAATTCCAAGCTTTCGTTTTATGACGAGGAGTATTTCCAAGTGGATTTCTTTGCCGACATGCAACACAAATACCGTCAGCTTTCCAAGGAAGAAGTGATAAAAGTTTTAGGCAAGTGATGAAACATAAAGCCTTATTTTTCGGTTTATTGCTGCTTTTTTGGGGACAACTCGTCGCCCAAGAAAGCGTTTCTTTATGGGAAGGTTATGATGTGAACCACGGCAAACAGGTCACCTTGACACCTTATCTGGCCGAGAATAATGAGTCTGGTATGGCGATTATTGTGTGTCCTGGCGGCAGCTATTGCTGGCTCGACATTGAGACTGAAGGTGACGGCGTGGCGCAATGGCTTCAAAGCAACGGCATCTCAGCCTTTGTGCTGCGTTATCGTGCCGTAGGTTTCGGCGCCTATTTTTGGCATCACCGCATCATCTTCCGTGGCAAGCGCCACCCCGACATGATTACCGATGCACAGCGCGCCTTGCAATGGGTACGCGAACACGCTGAAGAGTACCATATCGACCCCGACAAAGTGGGTATGATGGGATTCTCTGCTGGTGGCCATTTGGTGATGTCGGCGGCATGTTTTAGTGATGTCGACTTTTTGAAAGACAACGGAATAGATACGAAAGTCAGTCTTAAACCGACTTTTGTCGCTCCGATTTACCCCGTGGTGACCATGCAGGAACCATATGTCCACAAGCGTTCGCGTAGGGCTTTGCTAAGCGAGCAGTACCATCACAACCCAACGATGAAAGACTCTTTGTCGTTGGAACGCCACATTCCCGCCGATTGTCCGCCCGTCTTCCTGGTCAACTGCGTCGACGACCCCATTGTGGAATACCATAATTCCATGTTGCTTGATTCCGCCTTGACGGCTAACCATGTCAACCACCGTTACATCCAATATCAAACGGGAGGTCATGGCTTCGGTGCCAGCGAGGAAAAAGGGACGGAGGAATGTCGCCAATGGAAAAACGAGTTTCTCAACTGGATAAAAGGACAAGGTTTTTAACCTTGAAAAACAATTCAACAGTTAAACGATCAACGCTTCAACAATGATAAAAGACGATATAGAATACAAATCCGTAGAAGAAATCAAAGCCTATCAGGAAGGTTTGCTTCACGAGGCATTGGCTTATTTGAAAGAGCATTCGCCGTATTACCAGCGGATGTTCAAGAGCTACGGCATTAATATTGACAAAATCCAGCATATCGAGGATTTGGTGAAGATTCCGTTCACGGAAAAAAAGGACCTCCAACTGTTCAACGACGAGTTCCTTTGCTGTCCGAAAGCCAAAATCATCGACTACATCACCACTTCGGGAACGCTTGGCGACCCCGTTACCTTCGGTTGCACCGAGAAAGACCTGCAACGCTTGGCCTACAACGAGAAGAAATCATTTGAGTGTGCTGGCCTGAAGCCTGGCGACGTGGTGCAGCTGATGACCACCCTCGACAAACGTTTCATGGCAGGAATGGCATATTTCCTCGGGTTGCGCGAACTCGGCGCAGGTGTCATCCGTGTAGGCAACGGCATCCCGGAGCTACAGTGGGACACCATCCGCCGCATTAAGCCCGACACCATCATGTGTGTGCCTTCGTTTATCTTGAGGTTGATAGAATATGCCGAGGAGCACGATTTCGACTACAAGAGTAGCAGCATCCGTCGTATCATTGGCATCGGCGAAGGTTTGCGCGACCAAAACTTTGAGCTTAACCTCTTGGGCAAGAAAATCAAAGAGAAATGGGATGTGCAGCTTTTTGCCACCTATTCCTCGACGGAGATGGGCGCCACCTTCTCGGAGTGTGAATATGGTATTGGAGGCCACGTGCACCCCGAACTCATCATCGTCGAAATCATCGGTGAGGACGGCCTGCCTGTTCCCGATGGTCAGCCAGGCGAAATCGTGGTGACAACGTTGGGTGTGGAAGCCATGCCGCTGTTGCGTTTCCGCACAGGCGACATCGCTGCCAAGATTATGGAACAATGCAAATGCGGGCGTAATTCCTACCGCCTCACGCCGCTTGTGGGCCGCAAGAACAACATGATTAAGCTGAAAGGCACGACACTCTATCCGCCTGCGATCAATGACGTGCTTGACAACTCGGACTTTGTGGAAAACTATGTCATTGAGGTGCGCCAAAGCGAGGCGGGTACCGACGATGTGGTAGTGAAGATAGGCCTGAAGTATCAACCCGATTTCGATGTGATTAAGGTACTGAAGGACAACTTCCGTTCGCGCATCCGTGTGGCTCCTCAAATTGAGGTGCATCCCGTGGATGAGATCAGGCAAATCAACTTCCCTGCCAAGAGCCGTAAACCCATCAAATTCATTGATTTAAGAATGAAGTAATGACCAATTTTGACGACATCAGACCTTTTAATGCGGATGAAATTCCCGCCGCGACACAACGCATGGCCGACAGCGAGGTGATACCCGCTATCGCGCAGTATTTTGGTGTTCCCGCCGAGGCACTTCGTGAACGCATCCGCAGCATAAAAACCCTAAAGGAATTCCAGCTGGGACTGCTCAAAGAGGTGATTGAGACCTTGTTGAAAAAAACTACCACGTCTTTTGATTGGTCGGGCTTGGAGAACATCAGCGAGAAAAAGCCATATCTTTTCGTCTCGAATCATCGTGATATCGTGCTCGATGCCATGTTTTTGCAGTATATCTTAAACGAGGCGGGACAAAACACCTGTCAGATTACCTTTGGCAGCAACCTGATGTGCCATCCTTTTGTCATCGACTTCGGCAAGGTCAACAAGATGTTCCGCACTGAGCGTGGCGGCACACCAAAAGAGTTCTATAACAGCATGTTGCACATGTCGGAATATATGCGTCATGTCATCACTGAGGAACATGAGTCGGTGTGGATTGCGCAGCGCAATGGACGCACCAAGGATGGCAACGATGCCACCGACCCTGCCATCATCAAGATGTTTGGCATGAGTCGCCGCGACGACCGCGTGGCTTCTTTGGCAGAACTGAATATTGTTCCCGTTGCGGTGTCTTACGAATGGGAATCCTGCGACAAGCTAAAGACAGTGGAGTTGTATCTGACGCGCAAGAACGGGCATTATGAGAAAAAGCAGGGCGAAGATCTCAACAGCATCCTGACAGGCATCATGCAACCTAAAGGCCATGTGCATTTCCATGTCTGCCCCATGGTCAGCGAGGACGACCTGAACGCCTTGAACGACTGCCCATCGGGTGAGTTCTATAAACATGTGGCCGAGCTGATGGACAGCCGCATCAATCCGCATTTCTATCTCAATCCAAACAATTACATTGCCCACGATTTGCGTAGCGGCACGACAACATACGCTGAGCATTACACCGTTGAGCAGAAAGAAGCTTTCATCAAATACATGGATTGGATGAACGAATATCCTGACATGGACCGTAAAGAATTGGAGGAAATCTTTTTGGGGATTTATGCAAACCCGATAGAATGACATTGTTGATACCAAACATAAATCATATTATTATGAGAAAACAGTTTTTATCCTTCGTGCTTGTCATGACTAGCATTGTTATGTTTGCACAATCTAATTCCAGCGAAACGGAGGCAGAAAATGTGTCTTCCACAGAGATAGCCTCAACGCTTGGTGGAGGTCTCATGGTGCGAGATGGTCTCAACCTCAAGCTCGATGGTCGTATATTGTCAGACTCAGAGGTGCGTGACCTCGTTGGCGAAGCCAATTACGAGACCTATCTTGACGCAAAAAAACAAATCAAAAAAGGTAAAACTTACCAGGGTATTTTTATTGGATCGACTTTTGCAACAGTGGCTTTGCTGGCAGTCGGTGCAGCGTCTCGAAATCTTACTATACTATATATTGGTTACATTCCAGCCATTGTCGCTGATGTCAGTCTTCCGCTGATGTGTATCTTTAAAGGCATAGGAAAAGGTCGTATGAGTTGGGTTGCCGACGATTACAATGAGCATAATAAAACACAAGTCTCCTTTAGCTTTTCTCCTTCTATCATGCGTGCTAATGCCCAACCCGATCAAGCCAATTTGGGCGCAGGCATGACCTTCAGTCTCAACTTCTGAACGGAAGTGGTTTTCCCATAAAAATGTTCCGTGCAAGGATAAAACCATTATCTTTGCACGGAATTTTTGTTGTGTATGGGAAACAATCCACAAATTAATAGAGCCTCGCGTTGTGCCGTCATCGGGCATGGAAGTTGGGCAACAGCACTTGTCAAAGTGCTGACAACCAATGAGTCCACAGTTGACTGGTATGTCCGCAATGCCGATGTTCTTGAATCGTTGCGTGTCGATGGCCGCAATTGTCGCTACCTCTCTGAGATTGAGTTTGACTTGACACACTTGCGCCTTTCCGACGACTTGAATGCAACGGTTTCGGAGGCTGACATCATTTTTTTGGTCATGCCGGCGGCTTATCTGAAATGTTATCTCTCCGATTTGCAGGTTTCCTTGGAAGATAAAATGGTGGTTTCGGCTATCAAAGGGGTCATCCCCGACGAAAAAATGTTTGTCACCGACTACCTCAAAAAGCGTTATGAGCTTACCGATTCGCAGCTGTGCTTTATATGTGGTCCGACGCATGCCGAGGAAGTAAGCCACGGACAGCTCACCTATTTGACTTTAGCCTGCCAAGATATGGTGAACACCCGAGTGGTGGGCGAGAAGCTGAAAACGCCGTTCATCAGAATCAACTGCCAGAAAGACATCAAATACCTGGAGCGTTCTTCCGTGTTGAAAAACATCTATTCCGTCATGGTGGGCATCGCTGTGGGCTTAGGCTATGGCGACAATTTCATCTCTGTCTTGGTGGCCAACTGCATCAAGGAGATGTATTTTTTACTCGATCCGCATAGCATCAACGACCTTACCAAGTTCAGTCCGTCCAATTTCTTCGGCGATTTGTTGGTGTCGTGCTATTCGAGCCACAGCCGCAACCGGCAGTTGGGAATGCTGATAGGTCGGGGCAACACGGTGAAGACCGCCCTCAATGAGATGACAATGGTGGCGGAAGGCTATTTTGCTTCGGCGTTGATGCCTTATTTGACTGATGCCCAAAGGGTGCAACTTCCCATTGCCGATACAGCCTACCAAGTGTTGCACCAAGGTATGCCCGCTCGAAAGGCAATGAAAAAAATAGAGGACCTATTGTCGTAACAGATAATACAGCCCCACAATAATTCCAACCCCAATCAATATGGCCAGGATGACGCGCCATGCCGACACGGGCGATTTGCCGCCCACCTTACCCGTTTGGCCGTTCACGGCAAACTGGTAGATCTTGTCCTTATATTGGAATGACGAAATCCATGTTGGGACCAACAAGTATTTATAGGTGATGTTGCTATAAATGGTCGAGAACTTCACCGAGTCGGAACGATTGGCATGCCAATGTTTGCGCACATAGTCGGAGATGTTGGTGTGGAGCCGTGATTGAATGGTGTTTTGTGCCTTTTCCCATCCTTCTTGCAGCCCAATGGAATAACGTTCGGCGATGAAGCCCGCCACCACTTGTGGGGAGTAGGGCACCAGCTTCGAGAAGTCGAAAGGTTCGCAGGCCTTCACGCCAGAGTTTTCCCTGCGTTTGGAAGCCATCACGGTGACATCATCAAAAAGCTCTTGATATAATCCGTTGACGCGCATCCAGTTGGTTTCGGTGCGGCTGTGACCATCCTTGTCTTTCACCGTTCGGTCGTAACCGGCGCGAGCAGTGAAGTTGGATGTGGTTTGTGCATCGTATGTCCAATAGGGGAGATACACGCCTTGGAAAGCTTCGGGCGAGGCGCTTTTCTTGGCTTTGCGCGGGGCAAACCATTTCTTCTTAAGCCATTTGGAGAAGCGTTCGCCAGCTTGTTCCTTGGTGACGGCAAAGGGACACACGGCCCCAGGGGCGATGGTGTTTTCGGTGGCGGCAGGCATCACGCTGGTGGAGCCACAGAAGGGACACACAGCTGCGGTTTCGAGGGCATCATAGATGGTGACGGCGCCGCATTGCTTGCATTGCACCGACTTCTTCTGTTCGCCCCAGTTGAAGCTCTCGGTGTGTAAAGCGGCTTCGAAGTCCATCTCACAGATTTCGTTGCCATCTTCGGGTTTGGGCAGCTCACAAGAGTAGCCGCAATAGTCGCAATGCATCATTCCCGAGGCAGGGTCGAAGGTTACGGTGGCACCGCAATTAGGACATTTTTTATCGGTTTCCTTTTCGGTGCGTTCCGAAAGGATTTGTTCTTCGGGATTATCGTAATATTCTGACATAATCGTATGTATTTGGCCGTTATTATAGTGCAAAAATAGCGGTTTGGAATGGATAAGTCAAGAAAAACAACAAAAACAATACATAATAAACGGAATTATTCCTATTTTTGTCCCCAAAGTATCAAACCTTATCTATATGAACAAAAAAACATTACTCTTTTTTGTACTTGCTTTAATGATTTCACCCTTCGCCTTTGCGCAAAGCGTTATGGTGTCGGGCCAAGTCATTTCAAGCGATGACGGTTATGGGCTTCCTGGCGTCACCATCCAATTGAAAGGCACTACTATTGGAACGGTGACCGACCTTGATGGCAACTATTCCATCAAAGCCGATAACCAAGATGTGCTGGTATTCAGCTTTGTGGGTTACAAAACCAAGGAAGTACCCGTCAAAGGCAAAACCAAAATCAATGTAACACTTGAAGTCGACGCACAGATGCTCGACGACGTGGTGGTCACCGCACTCGGCATCAAGCGCCAAAAGCGTGAGTTAGGCTATGCCACCGAGGAAATCGGCGGCGAATTAATTGCCAAATCCGGCTCGGGCAGCGTCATCAGCGCCTTGAGCGGTCGCTCGGCAGGTGTGCAGATCGTCAACCCCAATGGTGTTGACGGTGGCTCGTCGCGTATCACCATCCGTGGTAACAACAGCATCTTTGGCGACAACCAGCCCCTTATCGTTGTCGACGGTGTGCCGATGACCAACGAAGGCGGTGTCACCGACTGGAGCGGCGGTCGCGACTGGGGTACTGCCCTCAACAACATCAACCAAGAGGATATCGAAAGCCTCGACATCTTGAAAGGCCCCACGGCAGCGGCACTTTATGGCTCGCGTGGCGGCAACGGCGTGGTGCTCATCACCACCAAGAAAGGCTCGAAGCAACGTGGTCTTGGTATCAGCTATTCCGCTGGTTTCAAAATCACTACGCCTTACCTCTACCGCAAGGTGCAGAACAAATACGGCGGCTGCGGCCCCATCACCTTCCACACGCCGACGCTCACCCCGATAGAAGGGATGTATGACGACAACGGCAACCAAGTGTATGAATTTCCGTATGTCTACAATGTCGACAACGGCCCTGCGGGCGAGCCTACCAACACTACCTTTGGATACTATGGTGGCGCCCAGAGCTGGGGTCCTGAGATGAATGGTGAGAGCGTACTGTGGTGGGACGGACAAATCCGCCAATATAGTCCGCAGCCCGACAATTTGAAAATGCTCTTCAAGAACGGCCACACGATGAACCATAACATCGCCTTCCAAAACGCTGGCGACTTCGGTAGCGTCCGCGTCTCTTTCACCGACTCGCGTACCAACGCCATCATCGACAACTGCAACTTGAGGCAAACAACTGTCAGCGTCGGTAGTCTTATTAATGTATCAGAGAAAATCAAAGTCGACGTGGCTTTCAACTATTTGAACTATCATCGTCTGAATTCCCCTGAAATCGGTGAGTCGAACAGCAACTTCAACAAAGGTTTGCTCTATAGCTGGCCACGTAGCTGGCATGGCTTTGAGGCCACGTCATACGAGAATGAGGATGGCACAATGAACCAGTTTAGTGGTTATCCCTATCCTTATATCAACAGTAGCACGTTCTGGACATTCTATAACAACAATACCACCCTCGATCGTAACAAGATGTATGGTTCGGTGAGGTTGTTATTCGATGTGACATCATGGCTCACCGCCTCTGCCAAGGTTGCCTTGGACTGGACCGCCGACAACTTTACCACTACCCATAAGCCCACCACCATCGACGGCATGGCGGGTGGCTACTATTCAAAGAACAAGTCAACCGCAATGACTCGTGACATGGACTTCTTGCTTACCGCTTATAAGGACAAAATCTTTGGCTCGAAGTTCAATGTGCGCCTGTCGGTCGGTGGTGAGCAATACTACGGCTATCGCGACGGCATGAATGGATCCTCGGGACAATGGGCCTATGCCAACCTCTACACTATTTACAACTACTCCAACGCCACGGAACGCACCTTTGGTGAGTCGAGATGGGAGAAACAAGTCAACTCGCTCTATGCCTTCTTCAACTTGAGTTACAGCGATTGGGTGTTTTTGGATGTGACAGGTCGTAACGACTGGTCATCGACCCTGCCTATCAACAACAACTCCTATTTCTATCCTTCGGTTACCTTGAGTTTTGTGCCGACGTCAGCCTTCAAGAATGTAAATTGGGGGCCAGTGAACTACTTGAAACTGAGAGGTTCGTGGGCACAAACCGCCAGCGACACCGAGCCTTACCAGCTGACCTATACCTATAGTACTAGTTCATTCGGACACCAGTTGGCGGCCACTTTGCCGACCACGGTGCCGCCGTTGGAGCTGAAGCCGCAGCGTCAGCGCAGCTTTGAATTCGGCTTCGACCTTGGTTTGGGTGCCCGCTTCAACATGGACTTCACCTATTACAACATCTACTCTTGGGACCAGATCCTTTCCTCGCCCTTGGCTCCTTCGTCAGGTGCCAACAACGTGACCATCAACACGGGTGTGGTGACTAACAGGGGTATCGAGGCCATCTTGACCTACGACATCGCTCAAGGCAAGGACTATGGCGTTCAGATGGGATTAAACATTGCTCGCAACAAAAACAAAATCGTCGACTTGGCCGGCTCCAACATGTATCTGCTCTCTGAGATATGGGGTTCCAACGGTCCTGCCGTCGCTGTTGAGGAAGGCGAGGAATACGGTACCATCTACGGATGGGATTATGTCTATGAATACACAATGCCTGATGGCTCTGTCGTCGGTCCGTTCTACGATGCCAACGGCAAGCCGCTGCCTTTGCTTAACGAGACGGGTACCACCTATCTGAAAACTGACAACCGTGTGCCGATTGGCAACTGCGCGCCTCTGGTGACAGGCGGTATCAACCTCAGGGCATCTTATAAGGGCTGGTCACTCTATGCTTTGATCGATGCCAAGCTTGGAGGCCAAATCTACTGCGCCTCCTACGTGGTAGGCATGCAGACGGGACAAAGCCCCGCAACACTTTATGAACGCGACGGTAACGGCCTGCCGTATTATGAAAACGGCGAATTTCTTGGAAACTACGGCGTTGTTTTGCCTGGCTACTGCATCAACACCGAGACGGGCGAAGCTGTTGAAAACGACCATGTGGTGCATTACCTCTACAAATACATGCCTAACTACGGCGGCTGGGGTAAAATGCTCAGCACCCCGGGCATCGTGAACAACACTTGGGTCAAAATGCGCGAGCTGTCACTCACCTATGATTTTCCGCGTAAATTGTTGGACAAGCAGAATTTCTTCAAACAAGTCTCCCTCTCCCTCGTGGGTCGTGACCTGTTCTATTTCTACAAGTCCTTGCCTGACAACATCAACCCCGAAGGCACCCAAGGCTCCGGCAACGCCCAAGGCCTTGAGTATGCCTCTTATCCTGGAACACGTTCGTTTATGTTTAGCTTAAAAGTCAGTCTCTAATTTGTATCGCCATGAAAAGAAATATCATCATCATTTGTACAATTGCGTTGGCATTCGCCTCTTGCACCAAGAAATTCCAAGAGATGAACCAAGATCCGTTCTCGCCTACGGGAACAACTATCGAGGCGTTGTTTAACGGTGTGATACAGTCCATGCAACAGAGCATGAACGAACAGTTCTATCTGCAAAACGAAATCTGGTATCCTGAAACAGAACTCGGTGCCTTGACCTCTGAGTCATGGGGCAACTCCCAAATCGGAACGGCGAGTGTTTGGTCAAACTATTATCTCATGCTGTCCAACATTCGTGAATTGGAAAAACGTTTCGATGCCATGGGCGAAGAGGAAGGTGACCAAGCCATTTGTGATAAAGTTCGCGCCCAGCTCAATATCCTGAAGGCATACCAAACCTTTAAAGTCACGGATATCTTCGGCGACATGCCTTACAGCCAGGCTGGTCGCATCTGGGAAAACGCCTCTTCGCAGGCTACCATGAAACCTGAGTGGGACACCCAGGAGAGCATCTACAAATCGCTTTTGGAAGAGTTGGTTTGGTCGCGTAACTTGTTGCAGGCCGATTCTGCCGCCACCGCATACGGCAACTCGTACTACAAGCTGCCCTACGAGGTGTTGCTCAACAACGACTATACGCTTTGGGCCGAGTTTGCCAACTCGCTCATTCTGCGCCACGGCTTGCGTATGTATGACAAGGAACCCGATTATGCCACTCCTATGTTGGTGGAGGCTTACAATTTCATCTACTCAAAGTTAAATTCCTCGGGCGGTGTGATTGATGGAGGTGGCATCTGCTTGTGGCCCAATGTCTTGGGTACCAGCTGGGACATCAACTGGTCGTTCCGCGAGCACAAACATCTCCGTATGGGCGAAACCATCTGGAGTTGCCTCTCCTCGACCGACAACATGGATGGCAGCGGCATCTACGATTACCGCACATTCCTCTTCTTCGACACCAGCCACAAAAACGACAGTTTCCCCGATGGCGCTTGGAGGCCCTATCCTCAGATTCGCACCTTGGAAACACCTACTGAAGGTGGCTCACCATACGCCCAAAGTCGTGACGCCAACTACACCTTCAAAGGCCCTGCGTGCCAATACTCTCCCTTCAACTATTACCTCACTCGTGACGAGAAATACATGCCGCAGATTTTTGTCACCTATGCTGACGTGCTCTTCATGAAGGCCGAGATTGAGGTGAGAAACATTGGTGGCATCACGCCCCCGCTCAACGCTGACGAGTCCATTCGTTCAGGTATTTATCAATCGTTCCTCTTCTGGACGCATATCCCACTAAACACAAGCCGCTGGACGTTCTTCTATCCGCAATACACCAGTTATGTCGGTAACATGAGCATTTGGGACTGGAGCAACAACATGGCAGCCAATGTGATGAACTATGCTGTTTGGATGAATCCTGAAAACGATGGCAGCCAGCAGTTCTACCTGAAGATGATCTATCAGCAACGTTGGCTGAACCTCTTCCGTCAGCCGTGGGAGGCTTGGGCCTTGACGCGTCGCACCATGGCGACCCCCACCACCACCAACCACGCCAAGCTGACATCCTTCCGTATGGAATATCCGCAGACGGAAATCGAATACAATTATGAAAACTATTCCGCGCAGCTCGCTCGCATGTCGCACGGCGACACGAGACAAACCAAGGTGTGGTGGAACCAATAAATGTGGTTAAATAGTTAACAATTAATAGTTTATAGTTATGAAAAGATTGTCATTATTATTAATGTTTTTGGCTTTCTCCTTTGGGATGAATGCCCAAGTTGAAAAAGTTTTCGACTTCAATGATTATCAAGTTGGAAGTGGCCAGCCCTATCCTCCGCTCAACGGACAAGACGGTTGGTATGTCCGTGCACATAGTGCGGGCAACGGTGGTAGCAATATGGGTCCCATGTACACCGATTACTTGGGCCACTACTGGGGAAACACCCCCGTGACGCCTACTGCCGACGAAACGCTAGGTGTGTTTTCGCACGCCTCGGGCACTAGCTTTGGCGACATTGCCACACACGACATTAGCCAATATGGTTTTGACTTTTCAAACGGTGGCATCATTGAGATTGAATGCGACGTGTTGCGTCAATGGTGGGGCACCCTTTTCGGCATCGGCTATGATGGAAACGGTGACGGCTCTGTCTTGCCTCCAGTTCGCAAAGCTCCCAACCATTCTGCACTCTACGAACCTATCACTCCTAACCCACAGAGCACCTCAACTGATGGTGGTGTTTATATGCTGACCACAGGTAATGCGCCCGACGATACAGATTTCATCACGGGAGTGGTATTGCCTGACAATACGGTTGCCTGTGATTTTAACCCCACTGTTCCAGACAACACTTGGATCCGTTGGAAGGTCTCCATTGACATTGACGCCAACGCCGTCACTCTTTATGCGATGTACGACGTGCCCAACGGCGAATGGGAAGCCGTGCCTGAATGTCAAGGTGTCAATGCAGGTTTGACCCCGGGCAGTGGCGATCAAAAAGACCCTGCCATGTGGGATAAGATCTTTATGCTTAACAGCGGTTGGTGTGGCTTCGACAACCTCGTCATCCGTTATACCCCTGGTGGTTTGGCGGCACAATTCATCGATTTTGCCGAAATCACTGACCAATTGGTTTACAACGAACCCATTACGCTGCAGGCCTCTGCTACTTCTGGTCTTCCTGTGACCTTTGAAGTCGTACAAGGCCCCGCCACTTTGGACGGCAACATCCTCACTCTTACGGGTGAGGAAGGCTTAGTGAAAGTGCGTGCCTCACAACCCGGTGATGGCACCAGCTGGCAATCCGCCCCTGCGGTAACCCGTACCTTTTATGTGGTCGACCCCGAAAATTATGCCCCTGAAATCACCATCCGTCGTCCCTACGAAGGCACCAAGGTGTATATGCCCGACTTTGATAACCCCGTCATGGTGGTGTTGAGCGCTTATATCGACCATGGCACCGTCTTGAAGTTTGAAGAGGTGAAATGCGAAGTCGACGGTCAAGTGCTGTTCTTGAAGACCG
>JAEEGG010012407.1_pt1 | contig 18387 bp, 11 predicted proteins | sample 9134161 | NCBI WGS metagenome assembly JAEEGG01 (sample SAMN16246543, study PRJNA631951) | gut metagenome | biome: gut microbiome; feature: rumen; material: CR-attached | host: Bos | place: Iran: Karaj | collected 2018-10 | reverse complement strand
AGTGCCTTTTTTGTAAATTTTTTCTTTTAAATCAATTATTTAACTGATCAGATCAGATCGTTAAAATTGTCCTTGAGATCAGGTATATGTGTTCTTCTGGTAATAATACTGCTCATGCGAAGCATCCGTGCCGAAAAAAGAGTTTCTGACGGTGAGCAGAAGATTAAGGATCTCAGCACCAAGGTTTTTGTTGACGCATTAACTCATGTCCGGAACAAGAGAGGATATGACGAATACCTCAGACAGCATCAGGAACGCATAAAGAAAGGAGAGACGCTAAAATTGGCTATCGGAGTGTTTGACTGCGACAATCTGAAAAAAATCAATGATCTGTACGGCCATGACAAGGGAAATCTTTATCTTAAGGCCTCCTGCAGGCTGATCTGTGAATCGTTTCAGCACAGTGCTGTCTTCCGGGTTGGAGGGGATGAATTTGTTGTTGTATTTCAGGGAATTGACTATGAGAACATGGACGCACTTATACAAATGTTTAATGAGAAGCAGACCGCAAGCTGCACTGACGCGCAGGACGAATGGGACAAGATAAGCATATCATATGGATTTGCCGTCTATGACACCCAGTCTGATCTGTCGCTTAATGATCTTGCAAAACGTGCCGATCAGCGAATGTATGATAATAAACAATCCAAAAAATCGGCTCAGTTCCGCTGAACAAATAAAGGCTGCAAGCGGAAAGCTGAGTCGGAGCCAGAGGATGAGGCATTTTATGAATTTTTCAGCAATCATTAAATCCGTACTGAAGCCGGTTCTTGCATGTACCGTGCTTTTTCTTTCTTACGAAATCAATGCGGATGACGGCTGTAACGACGGCAGAGACTGTGCCAGGAAAGGCTATGAACTCTATCAGAACGGCAGCTATGTCAGGGCCAGGGACCTGCTCAAAAAGTCATGTCAGCAGGATTTCGCACCTGGCTGCTTCGGTCTTGGATTTCTGTACGAAAATGGTCTTGGAGTTATTCCCGAATATACCAGAGCCTTCGGATATTTTTCAAAATCCTGCGAACTTCAGTTCGGTGATGCCTGCTACTATGTGGGACTTTACTATATTGAAGGAAAGATCCACAAGGTTGATCATGACAGGGCCGAAATTTATTTTGAAAAGGCATGTGAACTTAAACACGCAGATGCATGTGCAATGGCAGCGTCCTATTACCTTGAACAGAAGAATGACAAATCGTCGGAGCTCAATGCCGCAGAATTCAGAAAAAAAGCCTGCGAACTCGGTTCCGCTGATTCTTGTGTAAAGCAATGAAAGACAGGTTGCCCCGAAAACAAGACTGTGCATATTCGAAATAAACTGTTACATCCTGCAGCGCAGTAATCTTCATTTCATTACTTTCTGTTTGTCCTGCAGCTGTCTGCATTTCTAGAGGTGACAAATTGTTAAACCCGGAAATATCATTTCGTCATAATGTAATGACCGTTCAGACTCCTGATACATTTGTAAATATCAGGGGCGGGTTCAGTTCCGGCAGGAAGGATGTCTACTTTGTCAGGGCCGTGGGAGAAAACCTGGACTTTCTGAAGACATTTGAAGATCTTGACGGCAGACTTGCCGGCGCATGCAAATCCGGCCGCATCATGTATGTACGTTTAAAAAGTCTGCCGAATACATTGGATAGTCAGGCACTCGAATCATATCTCTCAGCTTATGACAGCTGGAAGCAGGGAAAACCGATCATAACCCGAATTCATTCTTCAGCAGGAGTATTCCCTGCTGTTCTGGATAATGCGACCAGGAAGACAGTCGAGATTTACAAAACTGCAAGCCGGAATGTATCAGAATCGATGATCAGAAATTACGTGATCAAACTGTGGTACTGGATGGATACTTATCTTGAAGAAATTGTAAAAGACTGGTCGGAAGTTCAGAACGTCAAAATTCTTGCCGACAATATCATAAAGCTCCAGGAATATCTGTTCTGCTATTTCTCTACCCTGCTGGGCTGCGATGTGCTGATCCTCAATAACCGTGCAGACATCAGCGTAGACGAAAAGATCCGCCGGCTCTCGTCCGAAATTATGCTTGGAAGCTTCGGCTCGGTAGTTCTCCCTGAACACGCAGGATGTGAAACTTCTCATCATGAAGACAGCAGCGAAGCACCGCGAAACAAAGCTGTCAGGGATAACAGTAAAACAGCCATCGCACCTCCGGGGAAAAATCACCCGCAAACGACACATCAGAAACAATCACCCAAGCCGCCAGCCGGTGGCAAATCACCGGAAGTAAACGGAACGGGAAATTCCGGCAGAACATCGGATAACACCCGTCCATTACCAGAAAAATCCAGCCGGCAACCGGATAAATCAACCCCGCAGACGGATATGATCAGACAGGATGCCAGAACTTCTGACGAGGAAAGCACCAAGCGGGAAAAAACCTATGAGGAGCTTGCACAGCTGGCTTCTTCCATCGTCATGATTGCAATTCACGACAGCAAGGGTGAATCCATAGGCACCGGCTCGGGTATCATGATTGGTGAAAAAGGATTTATCCTGACCAACTGCCATGTCATCAAAGGCGGTTATATATTTGCCGTAAGAGTTGAGAATGATGACAAAGTGTATGTGACCACCGATGTAATCAAGTATAACGCCGTGCTGGATCTGGCGGTAATTCGGATCGAAAGAGAACTGAAGCCTCTGCCTGTTTATGACGGGAGAAGCAATCTGGTCAGGGGACAGAAGGTTATCGCCATCGGCAGTCCTCTTGGACTGTTCAACTCTGTCTCGGACGGAATAATATCCGGTTTCAGAAATATCAGGGATGTAGATATGATTCAGTTTACCGCGCCGATATCACCTGGAAGCTCCGGAGGAGCTGTTCTCAATATGTACGGAGAAGTCATCGGGATCAGTACTGCAGGATTTGACAGCGGTCAGAATATAAATCTGGCAGTCGACTACAGCAGCATACGTTTTTTTGCCAGGGGCTTTTTTTAGATCAGCAGGAATTTCACTTAAGACAGGTAATGATATGGTCACTGACACTCCACTCGGCTGAAGCCGCTGGATCCCTGCTTCTGCGGCTGCTGCAAAGCAGTCAGTTTCTGTTTCCCGCTGCATACACACAATCCAAACCGACAAATATCATGGCGCAGGCTTTAACCGGTCTGTTCACGAACTGCAGGGCTGATTTGATCCCGGAACCTGATTCGGTTTCAGTCTTTACAGTATTTTGAACTGTTACCTCAAAATCATCAGCATGCACAGATATCAGTGAATTAATTTAAAAAGTCCCCCGTGCGGAGGACTCTGAAAAAAATAAGAGCTGATACTATAGAAATTTGATGAGCTTGTGAAACGCCTTGTCAGCAGCATCAAGAGCTTCATCAACAATTTCAAGCTTCAGTTCCTCAGGATAGGATCTGAGCCAGCTTCTGATATAGTCATAGATGCCGTCCTCCTGTCCCGGTTCAAAAGCAATTCCCAACTCCTGACAAAGCATAAGGCTTCCGAATTCGGCAGTCATTTCCTCCTGAGGGTAAGGAAAGGATCTGCTGCAGGACGGAAAGTTATACTTGGTCCAGTGCACGAGCTCATGAAATACAGCTTCCCACTTGCGACTTTCAGAAACGAATTCCCGATTGTACGGCAGGTAGATTTTATTTTCATGCGGCACGTAGCTCGGCTGAATAGTACTGCATACAGCAATCTTAACATTAAGATTTGCGAGCAATTTTTCGGCACACTTGTTGGAAGACAAACTCTGCTCCTCATAGTCTCTTATTCTATAAGGCTCATACTTCAAACCTTTTTCCGGATTATTCCAGATCACGTCCTTATAGCTGTAAACTCTGTAGTATCTGATGCACGCAGCTGAAACCGGATGTGACTCCAGCTTCAGTGCCTCCTCATAGGTTTTGGCCCTGAGAAAATTTCCTTTGCTGTCCTTAAAGGCCGGTGCAAAGTATTTTATCGAAAGGCTCCTGCTGCCCTCGGCAACTCTGCCTGTCTCCAGGTTGAGCTGTCTGAGCGTGGAATAGCGAAGATCAATCTCGAAATCCGGATCGTACTTCGACTGCTCCCACTGCGGCAGATAGAGGTTGATAGAATTCTTGCCCCTGTAATGAACATTGGATATAGGATTAAACGGCTTCATTGCTCTTAAATCAGAGGCAGTCCAGCCCTTCATCCATTCACCCATATTGTTTTCAATTACATTCAGAAAAGAACGTGCGGCAGCACTTGGTTCACCATATTTTTTAAACATTTTCATCTCATCAGAGGGATGAAAATGCCCGTGCGGGGATTTTCACCCCGCGGGTTACAAACAGCTTTTTCAAGCAAAATAAATCCATGCCTTAAAAAGGTTTAGGACGCCAGATTTACCGAAGACAGCCTGGTTGCTGATTACGGATCATAAAATGATCACAGTAAATTCCTTCATGCCGGTTTTCAGCATCATGAAAAGAACTTCTTCACGTTCAGGAAAGAGTCACTCTGTTCCTTTCCATTCTCGTTTTATTTCAAGTCTTCTGATCCATTCAGACATAACTTTCCACTGCACAGGATCTGTAAAAAGTTCAGATAATCTGAAGATATATAAATTCTTTTCGCGAAACTGACAGGTGCCGGTGACCCCCGCCGGCAGGGAGAAGCGAAAGTTTTCTTACAAGTCAGATTCAAACAGCTCAATACTGGATCGGTCAACGTTGCATACTCTTTTTGCCTTGCTGATGCAGGTTCCGAGAGTTCCCTGCTCAAGCAGACATGCAGAATCATAATGCCTGTCGCCCTCCAGCTCAGAATAGTTCCGCATCCACAGCCTGTAGAAGCTGTCACTTTTTTCAAGATAGATTTCAGAACCAAAAACGCTGCTTAAAACTGAATTTAAAAAAACATCCTTTTCTTCAATTGAGCCTATTAACATTTTTATTTCTCCAATACAGTGATTCCTTTCTAAGGATCTGCCCTGTTTACAGGTCCTTAAAAAGGAACCCCTGTACAGGAGTTCCGAAATGTGAATGTATAATCAGTTAGAAAGGGATATCCTCAAATTCACTGCGTGAAGATTCAATGCAGTTTTCAAGAGCAGCCCTGGTCTCCTTCTGGATATCGCAGAGTTTCTGATCATCCCTGCTGAAGGAAATAAAATCGTTGGCTATAATCTCCGTAATGTAACAGATCTGATTATCACGATTCTGATATTTCCTGGTCTGAAGTCTCCCGATAACAAGAACCAGAGAACCCTTTTTCAGAAACTTCGAGGCATTGTCAGCCAGATTCTTAAACAGCACCACCCTGTTCCACTCGGTCACCTTTTCAGTTGAGGTGTTTAGAACCGATCGCTCATAGGAAGTACCCAGAGAAAAAGTACAGACTGACATACCGGCCTGATTTTTGGCAAATTCAGGATCTCGCCCGAGATAGCCAAGAAGTTCAACACGATTAATACAATGCATAACAGACTCCACAAACAATCAAAACAAAAAACAAAAAACAAAAAACAAAAAACAAAAAACGTAAATGCTCATAACCTGAAAATTACAGGTACCCTCTGATCTGTCTCCAGGCATAAAAAGAGCCGATGAAAACACCCTCAAGGGATTCAGCACGGTAAATCAAACGAAGATAATCAATTTCAGCAGAACTCATAAAAACTCCGGTACAAACAAAAAAGTCCGAAGCATCATGAGTCGCCTTGCGGGGCTCAGTGCCCCGGACAGGGAAACAAACGAAAAAATCAATTTTGATTCATCCATGGGCGGATCGGCAGGATTGAGAACCTGACAGCCATATTTCATATTCAGAAAGAGAATATGAAGATGTACGGTAAATATACAATGCAGATTTCGGAACATGGATTTCTCTTCATTCCCTTAAAGGCAGTTTTTACTCCGCGGGACAAAATACAGCAGTGATAAATTTATGATTATTTATTCAAATGACGGTTAATAGCGAGGAAGAGAAATGAAGGATAATGCAGACATCAAAGCGGCTGAAGAAAAGAGAAGCCAGAATGGCAGTGAAAATCCGGAAACATCAGATCACAGCGATAATCAGAAAAATTCAGAGCGCAGAAAAGAGAAGAGAATTTCCGGCGGCCACATCACTGCAGAGCCAGAAGACAGCGTAAGTCAGAATCAGAACGACATGAATAATCCGAATAAAACCGAACAGAATTTTAAAAATGCCGGGACGGAACCTTCCGCCATTGAAACATTTCTGACCGGTGCACCAGCACCGTCTGATACCAGTACAAAATCCGATAATGATCCTGTTGCTTTATCTGCCGAAGGCAGCACAGCAGAATCATCCATCCGGAAGAGAAAGGAAGGAGAAAACCGAAATGCAACAGGGAAAGGAAAAAAAGGCTCGAAATCAGCTGCAGAATCAGATTCTGGTAGGACTGTAAAAAAACAAAAGAACACATCAGAAAAGCTGAAAATGCAGACCGGTAAAATTCAGGATGGTGTTCTGCATGAAAGCAAGACTGCAGATGAAGCTGCTGCTTCAGAATCGGGTTCCGGTATGAAATCATCAGGATCCGGAAGAAAAAACTATTCCACGGCTTATACGGTTTACAGAACCAAAATATATACCAGCGATGTAATCAAATACTTCCAGAAGAAAACCTTCAGCGTGATAAACAACTGTCTGTTCAATCTCTGCATGGTAAGACCCATCCATATGGAGGACACACAGTATGATCAGCTCTATCATAATCTGTGCATGATCTTCAATAATACGGAAAAACAGATTGAATCAGCCCGGCAGAAGTTTTCATCTCTTTTTTCTGAAAAAGGCGGAAAGACTCCTGATATTTACTACACTTCTCCTCTTGAAACAGATCTTCAACTGAAAACTCCAATGTCACTCAGATACGTAAAAATTCTGGAAAATCTGGATCTTCTGCTTCAGACCATCGACAGAGCACACAATGCCGGATTTATTGTGAACCCGAGAGATGCAGTAAAACTCAAATATCAGTGGACAAGGCAGATCTTCATGTTTACCAGTGAAATTAGGGATCTGGACAACGGACGGATCACAAGAGCTGACGAGGTGGAAAAATAAAAATTCTGCTAATTCTGACCAAAAAAAGAAAAAGCGACAGGTATGGTGACTCGTACCTGTACGCTCTCAGACCGGATGAAATTACCTTTAATGAAATTCAGATTTAAAGAAGTTCCCACCACAGACTTAAACTGGTGGACGCATTCTTTCAATTCTCTTTTCAATCCTAAACATTTCATCAGGTCCCTTTCCATGCTCTTCAGCTGAACTGTCCGGATCGGACAGATCAGGATGGTAACGGTGGAAAAATTCAACAATATGGAAACCGCAGCGGTTTACATAGAAAAGAATGTTTCGTTTCTCGAAGTACGGGGTTAAGGTCTGCCACAGAGTAACTTCAGGATGCAGACGCTCTATTGCACACCATGCAGCATAACCTGTACCTCTGCTGTGTTCCTCCGGTGAAACAAATAGAAGATCCAGATCTCCTCTTTCTTCTTTCTGATCACCTCACCACCGACGGGTCGACCATCCAGCATGATACAGTATGCCTCACCACCGTCAATTGACATCACGATGGTTTTGCAGGAGATGATTTCTCCATCCTCTTCAAAATGCTCATCACGGCATCAGAATTCTTCCAGAGCACCATATCTGAAAGCTTTCTGATTGTCCAGAATAAACTGTTCTCTGTCGTCCTGGCTCAGAGGTACAAGCTCAACATTCATAACTCAGATCCTGCCTGCATTTATAATGTGGCAACATGAACAGTATCTCTGCCAGGCAATTGTTTGCGAAAGGAGTCGATCCATGAGAAATTTCAGACCATGCCGTATCATGAGATTACATTAAACGCCTACACAGACATGGCACTGAAATTAAACCCTGAATCTGAATTTTCTGATTCAGCATGGATTTCTCTGTCTGCAGAACGTTCTCCAATGTGCTCCTTCCAGTAGATAACCTGTGCCAGAAAAGTATTTATCTTCTTCTCCAGATCAGACACACTTTCAAAACTGTTATCAAAACGTTTCCACAGGACAATTTTTTTCAGACCTTCATGTATACCGAAAGATGCACCTCCGGTTTCTGCTCCAAGAAGCGATGCTTTCATCAGTCTCAGCAGCTCATCCTTCTCCAGACGACCAGCATCTGCAATTTCACAGTATACAAGGAGAGATTCGTCTACAGCATCCGGAGTAAAAAAAATCTCGTGCTGATTATCAAACATCAGTCCCACACTGCCGTCGGCATCAGTACCAAGTCTTCCGAGTCCTGTTTTTTCAGAAAAATCGCCAAGCACTTCTTCAAATTTCATTATGCGTACTCCTTATCATTTCTATTATTAAATGCCGGATTATACTGATAATCCGGCTCTGATCTTTATGTTACTGTCTATGCAGCCTGAGTGTTACCGCTGTAGTACTTCGAAAGTACCGGGAACATCTGAGGATTGTTCTTTATGGTATCTTCAAAACGCTTCATGTATTCATCACTTGAAACTTCCAGATCTTTTTGAAACACCTGTGTGATACCCTTACGAATATCTTCTTTTACCTTACTCAGTTCATCTGACTGAGAACCAGTTGAATTTATAATCTGCATATCAAGCTTATCAAGCATCTGACGGTTGGCACAGAGAGGATTGGTGAGTCTCTGCAGAAGATCGGCCTCCTTTGCAAGCTCCTTGCGCAGAGCTTCAATTTCTGCATCAGATTCTTCAGCATTTTCCGGTTTGAGGAACATGAATTTGTCCATTTCAAAATAACCGATTCCTACTCTGCCGATATCCAGAGAATCTGCTGAATTCAGAACCATGGATTCAATGGTCTTGCTCTTGTGTTTGTCTATGCAGTCCTTAACCTCCTGTTCGTAGTTCTCTCCCATGGAATCATCACCAAAGGAAGATTTCATGGCATCTGCTGTAATATTGGCACTGCGCTGCTCCCAGTAATCAGAGCCACCTCCCTTTCGTCCTGCATCATGACCGGCTATACCGCACAGTACCGCATTCTTATCTACCTTTATGCCCTTTTCACCAAGAATGTTGCACATCACATCTGCGAAAATATAGGCACGGGCGATATGACCTCTTCCATGAGTTGACACACCATACTCAAAAGTCTTTTCGTGATTTATATAACTGTCCATAATCTTCACCAAGAAGTCCCGGCGATCCTTGGCATTCTGCGGCATACTGTCCGGTTTAACAGGAGCAGGAAACTCAGGATATGGAGGGTAAAGTTCTGCAAAACTCTGACCAAGAGCAGGAGACAACTGAGTAAGAACGTTCCGTACCGGTGCCTGAATCAGGTTGAAATTACCAGTATATTCAGGATTATCTCTGTAGCTTTCTCCTGCCTCAGCCCTGAGATTCTGTGCATTAATGAACAGATGTGATATCAGCACATCGATGGAAGCAACACTGTGCTTATTTGGAAGCTGACTGCGCATCTTTATGTGATCGAGCTGACTGCTCATCTGTCTCATTTCAGGACCGTCAAAAATATCTGTCAGTCGGGTAATTTCATCCTTACTCAAAGGCGGATTGGCATTCTTCAGCAGAGTCAGAGACATGAAGGAAATTCTGTTCATTTCCGTCATGGTATCATCCGGTCCGACTTCCCTTCCCTTGTAGGATTCAGCCAGCATGGCACTTATATCGCTGTCCATTTTCTTTGTAAAATCTGCAATTTTTAACAGAGCCTCCTGCGTCGTAAGAGGCGGCTGTGCATTAACCATTTCACGAAACATCTGTGACTGATTCTGTGCATTCTGGAGAACAACCTTCAGTTCTTCTGGAGTTCTGAGAGCCTTGGCTGCCACCACCCATTTAGTAACCTCTGCCTTCTGTGCTTCGTTCAGATCCATTTTATGAACCTCACGCAGAAGATCTGCCTTTAATGAGATTACCGGTTTGATAGCACTTTCAAAAGCTCTGCGCACAGTTGATTCTTCCGTACTTACAGAAATTTCATTTTTTAATTCACTGGATATCGCCTGTTCGAATTTGGAAACAAAGGCGGCAAGAGCATTTCCTTCAAGCCGGAGAGCTCCTTCAGGAAGATCCTTTGTAAGATTTTTATTATTTGATATATACTCCTGAATCTTATCCGACATGTTATTAATATAATCATTCTTGATCTGATTAAGCTTATTAAGATTATGATGTTGCCTGCCAAATTCAACATCCTTTGCCTGAGCTCTGGAGACCTGATTAGAATCCAGTTCTTCATCATTACCGCCTACAATGGTGATTTTGATGCCGTTTTCCTTTCCAAACTTCTCAGCTTCCTGAATTCTTGCATCCTGTTCATCTTCAGGAATATCATCAACATACAGGCGAATCTCTGCAATATCGCGACTTGGAATAAGAGGTCCCTGGATCTGTGCCTCAATATACTGCAGATTATCAGGAACAGCCGTGAAGTTCTTACCGCTCTTTGCTTCTACTGTAGCCCTGGCAAGACTGACACTGTCAATCTCATCCATCTGTGTTATCAGGGATTCCACATTGTCATAGGTTGCCATCTTTGATCTGGTTGCTTCAGAATCGCCAAATACCTGCATAAAGAAACCCTTAAATGCTCCCATAATTGATTCTTCAGCATTGTCTATCGTCCTGGCCTCAGCACCTGGATTCTGTAATTGTGCAGCATTTTTAAAATGATCACACAATGATTTTGGAAGTGCATCAAACGCTTTTGCTACAGCATTTTTTCCTTTTATAGCATCAAGAAATTTCTCGAATTCTTGCCGTTCTTTGGAATCAGGTTTCTTCAGGGCATCTATCAGAGTCTGAGGGATCTTTTCTCCGAATAATTTCGAACTGTTTTCAGGATTGTTGACACCGTCCAGAAGTTTGTAAAAATTCTGGCGTCTTTCCTGTGAGGTATTAAGCGAAGTTGAATAGAAAGTATCATTTACAGTATAAGTGGCTCTTTTGGCTACATGAGGTTTCAGGATAATTGCTGATGATCCGTATCCTTTGTTGGTGTTGAGTGCACTGACACTGTTTCCCTGAATGTTGAGGGCTCCGTACACCGGACGCTCGTTTGCATTAACATCATGTCCTTTAAGTTCCGGGAAAAGCACCTTCTCTGTAGTATCTCTCTCACTCAGGTAACCGGCTCCTTTCGGATCAATTCCCTGATCATGCAGATGGAAAATATTTACCATCGGTTCATTCGGATGCTTCAGAATCGAATTATTGCCACCTATAAGATATTCAGTTTTAATATTAATTGTCAGTTCTGAATTTCGTATGGCATCTCCGATTTCCTTAACAGTTACGTTATCAATTCTTCTCGCATTCAGGTTTTCATCGGCAGATTTTGCTGTACGCTCCCTGATATTGGCACTGCCGGCAGCGGTTTCAGCAAGAGATACAAGATTTGCTGCGGTAATATCATTGGCATGAACAGTGTTACCGGCACCTCCGACACTTCCAAATCTCTGACTCAGAGTTTCCGGTCTGTCAACCGCCTCTTCCACCTGATCATTTTCAGGAAGTCCTTCAAAGGAAAGATCTGCAGCCTCCTGTGAAATCTGCTCATTAATCGAACGGTTACTGATTTCCTTGATTATAAGAGCCTGTAAATCAAACAATTGTTCTGCCGCCATCCTGGCATCTTTTGCATCAGGATTACTTCGTCCCTCATGAATCAGTGCTGTCTGAAGAAGATCCATTTCGGAAGATGCAAAAGTCTGAAAAACTGATGCCAGCTGTGCATTTGACATTTTTTCAACCGATGAAGTAAAAGTCCAGGATCCGTCAGCCCTCTGAGCCTCATTAAGCTGACCAAGTGCATCCAGACGGGAACAGTGAGTGCTGAGTGCCTTGAGATTTCCAAGAAGCGACTTGACATCCAGTTTGTCTGCCTGCCCTGACAGCACATTAAGCACATTATCAGCCGATTTGATTATTCCCTCTTTGCCCCGGGCGATTTTTGTTGCTGTTCTGAATCCGGCAAAAGGTACACTTGCAGATTTGATATTGTCCAGACGTATCGCAGGCGATTTTGAAAGTTTTACCTGATGCTGTCCGTAAACTCCGGTTGATTCGTTAATACCGCGGGATTCCAGTTCCTGCTTTACAGCGGTATCCATAGTTATGCCAGTCATTTATCTTTCTCCAGTTGTTTAAGAATCAATAATTAAATGTTTTATATGCTATCTAAACGAAATGATTCCAAAAAGGTTACAATCCTGCCCGGATAGTTTTAAATCATAAAACATACGATAAGCATAATCTGCACGCACCTAAATTATGAAATGGTCAGTTTCCTGATTTTTGACATAAGACCACTTATTCTTATGCTATCATTTTTTATGACAGCAAATAAAACAATCCTGTATTCATGTCTGATAATTCTGAACTGAGTCACCATTCATTAATCTGAAAAGGCGTCTGTTTCTGAATCTTTGACACCCGAACAGAAAAAGCAAATTTTGTCGCCTGCTACAGTTAAGAAAAACTTTGCGAAAATATGGAAAGAGAAGAAAAATGGAGATCTGGAAATCAGGTTTAAATGGAGGTAAGGATAATCGTAATGGATGATCTCATGCTAAGATGTATAAGGACAACGAATGATGCATAGTTTACCGGAAGTAGTGCGAATACATAATACTTTTCAAAAAAACAACAGCATTATGGGTTAAATCCAGTTCTCCAGGAATGTACTTTTTGATCAGAGCCGGAAAAGTTCGTCAAAATAACGCATTTACAGCATTTTCCAGCATCGCAAAAATAGCATGTCCAAAAATCATGCCCCCGGATATCAGATGTATTTTGAAAGGCTCTGTTAGGAAATAGTGTTGATCCTGGAATCAACGTTGTACATTGTTAAGTTATTTGGACTTAAACTTTTACTTTTTTACGTTCAAAAATATAAATACATTATGAAATGTAATGGTTTTCTGCAGCATCAACACTTTTATTGAACAGAGCCATCAGAAAACGGAGATGTAATTCATTCCCGAAAGCGGTAATCAGTAAATTATCAAACTGTCCTTCTCTCCAAATCCGGTTTCACTTTCAAAACAGTGTGGCAGACAGGAAATACGATCCGGCTGGACGATAATATTTCTCCTGCAAACATGAAGATGACATAGCAGACGCGCACATATGCCTGCAAATAAGATCGGTACCTTTCCTGAACATGTGCTTTAAGAACCTACATGGAGCCGCAAAATAGCGGTTCTCTGTAATTCTCGGATGCATTCTCCCCTGTCACTTTTCCAGCTCAGCTTTCATTCTTCTTTTGTTCTGATACATATTGCGGTCTGCCCTGTCAAACACCGTGGCCACGCATGCATCATTTTCAAATTTTGCACAGCCGCAGGCAATTTTAATCCCGTCCCCTTCGTTATGACGCTGCATCGCCGACATGAGTTCATCAATACGGGAATAGTCACCACCCTGCAGGATCACGGCAAACTCGTCCCCGCCCAGACGGTAAACCGGACAACCTCTGAATATGTCGCCAATAATTCCGCTGGCATCCCGCAGATACTGATCTCCCGCCTGATGCCCGTCACGATCGTTAACCTGTTTTAATTCATTCACATCAAACATTACAACGGCAAAAGGAGACTGCATATGCTCGGCAATGCGGCGATCAATGATGTTTTCCTCCTTCAGATATGCATGCCTGCTCCTGACACCTGTAAGGGGATCAAGATTCGCAAGACTCTGTGCCGTTGCCAGACTTCTTTTGTATTCATTCTCCTGGCGTACCTGGGCATCCACATCCTTGAGACCTACAATCAGACGCCTGCCGTCCTTCTCGGCCACCATGGCGCATTCCAGCTGAACATAACGCGGTTTTTCCTCAATCATGACACGGTAGCCCAGAGAAAATAAACCGTTGCGCTCTATCTCCTTCAGAATATTTTCCCTGGTGAGAAGCAGAAGTATCCTGTTGCGATCGTCAGGATATGCATAACGGCGGAGCCCGTCTCTCATGGATGTAAAGAAGTCATTTCCCTCCCTGGCCGGCGAAAAACTCGCCTGATATATCTCGGCGGAGCTGAATTCACGGAAGAAAGCGGTCTCCGGATCAACAACATAAACGCACAGGTAATTTCCTGAAAGAGCGTGAAGACGTGCATAAACCACACGCTCCTCCGCAATGCGATCCTGCTCGGCAAAATGCCTTACCTGATCATCAATATCCGAAACCGTAATTACAATGATCCGCCGGTCATCATCCATCCTGGTAATCCGGTTCAGAACATGAAAGGCTCTTCCGTTTGCAACTCTGCGGTAGGTAAACTCATAAGTAAGCTTATGCTCCAGAATATGACTGAGAAACTGGTAGTTGAACACCTTCATGAAGTGTGACTGATCATCCTGATGCACATATATTTTCACTTCGACTCCGCAGCTTTCAAAGAAGTTGGACGCACGTCGGATCTCAATCAGCTTCCCGGTCTTCTCTTCATTTTTGAATTCAATAAACTCGTCGGTTTCAATATTTACATAGAGCAGTTCAGTGTATCCGAAGGCAAGAGCCCGGGCGAGATGAGAATTAATGACAGCATTGGCGCTGGCATCCCTGTAGGCAGATTCAAGCATCAGCCGGTATTCCTCATCATTTCTCATCACTCCGAGAATAATCTTGCTGCCGTCATTTTCCTCCACGAGAGACGCTCTGATGTTCAGCGTGACAGTTCCGGAATTCTGCAGAATGCGGTAGCGGCAGCTGAAGAAACCGGACTGTTTTATTATCCTCAGTATATTTTCTTTGGTTAAGTTCTGTCTGAGGATCTCAAGATCCTCGGGAATAATGGAGTCTGAAGCGTACAGAACTCCGTCAGTAAAGAAGTTGTCCCCGTCGGAAGACTGGTCGATCTGCTCGTATCCACCGGACGGTTCAAACTGGACGTAATGATCAGTTTCAGGATTAATTGTATAAAGAGCAAGAAAATCCGGAGACAGAGAGGCGATCCTGCTCAGCCCTTTTCTTTCAACCCGCAGCCTGTTCTCCATCTGACGCTGCTTCATGAAGGCATCGATGTTGCTGATGCCGGCGATAATGCGACTGCTGCCGTACATTCTGGTAATCTTCATGCAGACATAGACCGGGCTGCCCGTGTCAACCAGCCGGTAGGTGACTGTAAAAGTTCCGTAGCAGTCCAGATCTCTTATCACATTTTCCCTGGTGAAGGTTTTTCTGAAGGATTCCAGATCGTCAAGGTACACACGGGTTTCTGAATCATGCCTCAGACTCTCAAAGAAATTGCTGCCGCTGCGCTTCATGTTAACTTCTTCACAGCCGACGCCGTATGTATACTCTACATAATTATCCGTGCTCAGATCAGCCACATATATGTGATAGTAGTTTGATGAGAGGGCCCTTGCGATGTCGGCGTAGGTGGCGTCTTCATCAGGATCCGTGACGGACAGCACTGCAAGGCATACAGCCTTTGTTCCGCTGACAGGATTGGAACCAATCATTCTGGCAAACGAATGGATTTCAGCTCCGTCAGGAAGCTTATGATCAAAGACGGCAAGACTCCCCGCCCTGTCGCAGCAGCGTCTGATCATTGAGCTGAAATTAATGGCGAAAGGAGATTCATCATCCCGGAAAAGCAGAGGATCCTTCAGAATGTCGAGTTTAAAAAAGCGCCTGATGAAGTCCTGATAGGAGCGATTGCTGCGCAGACATCTGATTTGCCTGTCGTTCAGCTCCAGGACCGCCACCGGAATGGCATTGAAGATATTGCTGAAAGACGCATCCCGGCAGCAGGTGACTGCACTGATATCATAGAGATTGATACGGCCGAGGCTTTCGTAATAGGATGATTCTTCCGGAATTTCGTGACTGATTAATGTGCCGCTGTCATGCAGTTTCCTGACTTCCTCGAAAGGAAGAGGTTTGCTGTAGTAAAATCCCTGAAGTTTTGAACATCCGATTTCCCGGAGAAACTCCACCTGCTCTCGGGTCTCCACACCCTCGCAGATCGTGTCCATGCCGAGAGACGTCGCCACCTTCATCATCTCCGTCAGCAAAACCTTTCCGTTGTTTCCGGCTTCAAGGCTCAGCAGAAAACTGCGATCAAACTTCAGCAGATCAAACTTGACGCACTGCAGAATTTCCAGAGACGAGTAACCGGTTCCGAAATCATCCATCCACACCCTGAAGCCGAGCTTCTGAAATCTCTCAACCTGCTCCTTCATAAAATCCATGCTGCCGCCGATTACGCTCTCGGTTATCTCGATGGTAATCAGGCTCCTGCTGACACCGGCGGCATCGACACGGCTTCTGATTTCCTCAACCATGTCGCAGGCATCAAAATCAGAACGGGACAGATTGATGGAATGCGGAACGACGTATATGCCGGCATTTTTAAGATTGCTGATATTTTCCAGGATCAGATCCAGCATATGCAGATCCAGCCTGTAGATTAATCCCGAATCCTCAAGAGCCGGGATGAAGCTGATCGGGGCCAGAAAACCCCTGACCGGATCAATCCATCTTGCAAGAGCCTCCACATCGCAGACGCATTCACTGACAGTCCGAATGATGGGCTGCAAATAGAGTCTGATCCATCTTTCCTTTATTGCTCTGTCAATATTTTCTACAACATACTGCCGGAGTTCCGCCTCTTCGCTGAGTCTGCTGCTGTAGTATTCAACGGCGGTTTCATACCTGCCCCTAAGGGATGAACAGGCCATTTTTGCCCTGTCGCAGGCCACGCTGGTATGTATATTTTCGTTCTGCCTGATATAGACTCCGATATGCAGCGGAAGAGTTTTTCCTCGGTTCATCTTTCTGCATGCATGGATCGTCCTCTCAAGTCTGTCCTCCAGACCCTGCTGCTCGTTCTGGACGACAAAGTGATCCGCATTAATCCTGCAGCAGTGCTCTCTGCCGAAAATATCGGACAGGATTTCCGCAAAAGATCTGAGAAGCCTGTCGCCATCTTCAAAGCCGTGCTTCAGGTTGAAGAATTTCATGCCGCTGAAATCCATGTACAGCATCACAGACTTTCCGCCTCTGCTCTGAACCACAGACTTGCCGGCTTCCGCCTGCTCAAAGAACCGGGTCATGTTGGGAAGACCTGTCAGATAGTCACAGACATCCGCTTCGGCTGCAGTGTTACCGTGAACGGAGACGCCTGCAGCGCTGAAAAACTTCTCCTTCTGAAGATCTTTTTCGCCGGCATAGACACCCTCGTCGAAATACCAGATGTTAACGGTCTTATCCCCGGCCCCGTCAGTGACGCTTTCACCCTTTGCACGAATCAGTCTGGATTCCGGGGACATAGACGGCACATTCGTTCTGCATGTCACGTCAAAACTGCCGCCATGGACTTCAATGCGGTATATCGAGCTGGAAATCCGCGCTCTGTCGTCAGGATGTATGTTTCCGCAGATGTCCTGCTCCATGGCCTCATAGGCCAGGGAACGATCCCCGTACCCGAAAAATCTGCAGAAACCGTCAGTAAGAACGACAGGATGCGCTCGGTTGTCGGCAAACCGGAAAACAGCCAGAGGTACGGCCAGATGCTCCATCATATTCCGTGCTGTGCTATCGTCAGATTTTTCCGGAGTGTTCATACATATCTCCCAAAATTAAAAAGGCATGGCAACCGGCTGTCATCGTATTTATCCTGTGACTGAATGCCGCAGCAGTCATTTCCCGGACAGTCCCCTGTACAAAAACGTAAAAGGGAAGGTGATTGTTACAAGAATTGGCAAAGCGGCAGTCTTTTCCCTGACAGTCCCTGTACAAAAACAGCACCGATGTCGACAATGTCGATACTGAAGGCTGGGGAATTCCCAAATCAATTTTACGTTCCTGCCGGAACAGTCATAAAGCATAAACGCCGGTACTGCATTGTACTTCGATTTACATCATCAAGCAGTGCGGCATCACTTCATTCCTTTCTTTTCCCTGCACTTCCGTACACCGGACAGGCAGGTTCACAGTCAAAAAATTTTTCACTGCATATAGATCAGACGGAAACCGGATCAGGATGCACCAAATATTCCTGCTTAGAAAACCCGGAGAAAAGCATGCGTTATCAAAAGAAGAACAGTACCTGCCATGATCAATTATGTCAGATGCAAATGTGTTTTTCCACTACTTGAAAGCTAAATAGTGTCGTATTTCAAAAAATATGATTGAAACGAAAAGAGCTGGATTGATCTGATGTAAAGCGGAGAGTGAAACGGATGAGTGTACCTATAAATTGTGGGTTTTTAGCATAGGTGATATAATCTCCTAAGTTTAGGAGATTAACCGTGAAATCTGACGAGCTAAAAAAAACAGCCATAAAGGCTAAACAAGACTTGAGCGATGAATTAGATCAATTTATCGAAAAAATCGATAAAGCAACTGATGATCCAGATAACTTTATCACCATGACTCAGTTAGAACAGGAATGGAGACAATT
>JAEEGG010012404.1_pt1 | contig 18390 bp, 13 predicted proteins | sample 9134161 | NCBI WGS metagenome assembly JAEEGG01 (sample SAMN16246543, study PRJNA631951) | gut metagenome | biome: gut microbiome; feature: rumen; material: CR-attached | host: Bos | place: Iran: Karaj | collected 2018-10 | reverse complement strand
GATCCTTCCTTCTGACGACGCAACGGAGCAGAAGGCATGGGAGTTCTTCAAGTGGTGGGGCGCAACCAACACGCAGGTGAAATTCGGTAGAGAGATGGAAGCACTGTTAGGCGCATCCGCAAGATACGCTACCGCAAACAAGAACGCATTTGCACAGCTGGCTTGGTCCCAGCACGCAATTGAGGTTCTTACGGATCAATGGGATCAGACGGTTGGTATCAGAGAGGTTCCTGGTGGATACTATACCGGACGTCACCTCACCAATGCGGTTCGTAAGTGTATCAACGAGAAGGCAGATCCGAGAGAGACCATTTTGGACTACTCGATCTTAATAAATGAAGAGCTGACCAAGAAGCGTAAAGAGTTTGGTCTGCCGCTGGAGTAAGGAGAGTGAAGCATGAGTAGCAAATATTTTGACAAATACGTCACCTTGCGAAAGCATAACGCAAAGGTGGCATGGAAAAAGGCCAAGATCAGCAAGATGTGTTATCTGTTCCTGGCGCCCTACGCGATATTGTTCACCATGTTTTATATCCTTCCGGTGATCAATTCCATTTTCTTCAGCTTTACCTATTACAACATTTTGGAGCCGGCAAGATTCATCGGCATCCACAACTATGTCAGTCTGATCCTGGAGGACGACGTCTTCCTGATCGGCGTAAAGAACACGTTCATGATCGCCATCATCACGGGTCCCTTGGGATACATTCTAAGCTTCCTGTTCGCATGGCTGATTAATGAGTTACCGAGATGGATTCGAGCAGTCACAATCGTTATTTTCTACGCACCTTCCATTTCGGGTACCCTGTACACGATCTTCACGATCCTGTTCAGAGGCGACTACTACGGCCCCATCAATTCCTTCCTGATTAACTGGGGAATCATCGATGCGCCGATCCTGTGGTTCAACGATCCGAGATACATGCTTCCGATCTGTATGGTCATCATCCTCTGGATGAGCTTGGGAGCGGGCTTCCTCTCCTTCGTTGCAGGTCTGCAGGGTATTGACGGATCCCAGTACGAAGCAGGTTACATGGATGGCGTCAAGAACAGATGGCAGGAGCTCTGGTACATCACCCTTCCGAACATGAAGCCCATGCTGATGTTCGGTGCGGTTATGACCATCACCAGTTCCTTCGGTGTCTGCGACGTGACCATGGCACTCTGTGGATATCCCAGTACCGACTACGCCGCACGTACGATCGTAACACACTTGTTCGACTATGGTTTTTCCAGATTTGAAATGGGTTATGCCTGTGCAATTGCAACCATGTTGTTCTTGATTATGATCTTGTGTAACAAAGCAATCCAAAGTCTGTTGAGAAGAGTAGGAACCTGATATGAGCAAAAAAGAAAAAGAAACCGAAGTAGTAAAACATCATTTGATCCAAAGAAGAAAACCCAATCGTTCCATCGGTGGAGACATTGGAGTTTACGTATTTCTGTTCTTGGTCGGACTCGCCATGATCTATCCTTTGGTGTTTGCCGTTAACATGGCATTAAAGCCCATGGATGAGCTGTTCATGTTCCCGCCCAAGCTGTTTGCGCGGAACCCGACACTTGACAACTTCTCGGACTTGTTCGTAAACATGAGTAAGTCCACCGTAGCATTCAGCCGCTACGTGTTTAATACCGTATTCATTACGGCAGTGGGAACCGCTGGACACCTTCTGGTTGCATCCATGGGTGCATTCGTGTTGGCAAAGTATGAGTTCCCTGGAAACCAGACATTCTTTAAACTGGTTACGACGGCAATGATGTTCACCGGATACGTTACCCAGATTCCTAACTACATTATCATCAGTAAGTTGGGTTGGGTTGATACCTTCTGGGCATGTATCATTCCCGCATTCGCATTCCCGATGGGCTTCTTCCTGATGAAGCAGTTCATGGAAGGTCTTCCCAGCACTCTGATCGAGGCTGCAAAGATCGACGGTGCAAGTGAGTGGAGAGTGTTCACCAGAATCGTTATGCCGAACGTTAAGCCCGCATGGCTGACCATGATCATCTATTCCGTTCAGGCGCTGTGGAACAACCAGCAGGCAACCTTCATTTTCTCTGAGGAGAAGAAGACGCTGGTATATGCACTGAACCAGATCCTTGGCGGTGGTATCGCCAGAACCGGTCAGGCACAGGCCGTACTGATCATCGTTATCGCCGTACCTATTACGATCTTCATGTTTACGGAAAGCCAGATCCTTGAGACCATGGCAAGCTCAGGCCTGAAGGATTGATGGGAGGAGAGGTTATATGAAGAAGAATTTTGCAAAAAAATTAATCAAGCGAATGAGTGCGCTGCTTGCCGGCGTGGTCGTTTTGGCAGGCTCCTCCTTAACCGTTCATGCGGAAGGAAAGTATACGTACTGCTATGACTATTGGGGAGAGGTTCAGGATTCCCCGGATGCTTACGAGGTAGTAGGCGTTTATACCAACCAGGATTTGGGCCTTGAAAAACCCATCAGCCCTACGGCTACTGGCTTGACTGTGGTTGGCAATTATATTTATATCTGTGATACTGGTAACAACCGCATTATTCAGATTGAAAGAGTTGACAGAGAGCATTTTCAGCTCGTAAACATCTATACGGAGTTTTCGGGTGACATTGAGGTGAATACCTTCAACAAGCCTCAGGACTTCCAGATCAATGAAGATGGTTACATTTTCATCTGTGATACGGATAACAACAGAGTTCTAAAGTTGGATTCCGAATGGAACTACATGATGGAATTCACGAAGCCTGACGATGCCACCTTGGACAAGGAGCTGGTGTTCCAGCCCACCAAGCTTGCCGTTGACAGCGCTGGTCGTGTATACTGTATCGCGACTGGTATCAATAAAGGTATGATTAAGTACGAGGCTGATGGTGAATTCTCAGGTTTCGTTGGAGCAACGCCCGTTGTATATAATCTTTGGGATTACATTTGGAAGCGTTTCTTTACGACGGCAGCACAAAGAGAGAAGATGGCAAGCTTTGTACCTACCGAGTACAGTAACCTTTACATGGATCACGACGGATTCATCTATGCATGTTCTTCCAACCTCGCAGAGGAAGACTTAAAGAGTGGTTCCGCAAAGGCAGTCAGAAGACTGAATCTGATGGGTAGCGACATTCTGATTCAGAATGGTGAATATCCCGTTTATGGAGATATTTACATGGGAAGCGGCGGTGGTTACACCGGATGCTCAAAGATTGTTGACTTAACGGCGTTTGATAATGACGTATACGCGCTGTGCGATAAGGAAAGAGGTCGTATCTTCGTGTATGACAGTCAGGGACGCATGCTTTTCGCCTTTGGCGGTAAGGGCAATATTGACGGATATTTCAATAAGGATCAACCGATCGCCCTGGATCACATGGGTTACGACTTGATCGCCCTGGATTCCATCAGCAGAACCTTGACCGTATTTACTCCGACCGAATATGGTAACATGATCTTCCAGGCAATTGACCAATTTGATGATGGCTACTATGCGGAATCTGGTGAAACCTGGCAGAAGGTTATGGATCTAAACGGAAACTACGACTTGGCATATATCGGCGTTGGCCGTGCAATGCTTCGTCAGGAACGCTACAAAGAAGCACTGAATTACTTCGAGTTGAAGTATGATGATGACAATTATTCCAAGGCGTTCAAGCAATATCGTAAGGAATGGGTTGAGGATCATATCCTGATCATTTTCCTTGGAGCATTTGCAATTTTGATCATTCCCATGATCATCGGCAAGATTGGCAAAATTAAGCACGAAATTGACACTGCCGACATTTTCAAATTCTAATTTAGGGAGGTTGCTATGTTAACTTCAGCAAGAATAGAAGCTTTTAAGAGATATTGGAAATCTTTCAAGTTTGCCTTTTATTGCGCAACCCACCCTATTGATGGATTTTGGGATCTGACGCATGAAAAGCGCGGAACTTATGCAGCCGCAAATACCATCTTGATTATTACCATTATCTCCAGAATCATGAAATTACAGTTTACCAGTTTCGTGGTTGACCCTGTTTATTGGGAGGATATTAATATCTTCCTTTACATCGGAAGTATTATCTTCCCCCTGTTAATCTGGGTTGTAGGTAACTGGGCACTGACAACGCTGTTTGATGGTAAGGGAAGACTTGGACAGGTTTATATGGCTACCTGCTATTGCCTGCTTCCTTATCCCTTAATCCAGTTCCCGCTGATTATCCTCAGCAACATGGTGACAAAGGAGGAGATGCAGTTCCATACGACATTGAGTGCCGTGTCACTGATTTGGGTTCTGGTTTGGATCGTGTTCGCAATGGGACAGATCCACGAGTACTCTTTTGGAAAGAACATTCTGTTTACCGTGGCAAGTTTGTTTGCAATGCTGGTTATCGTATTCATCCTGCTCTTGTTCTTTAGCATGATTTCCCAGGGCGTTGCATACTTTATCTCTTTTGGCAAGGAATTTTTGTTCCGAATATCATAAAGGTAGATCAGGAACCTGCAGAACGGAAGGATAGGAGTAACAAAGAATATGGATAACAACGAAAAGACAGTGAAAAATGACGAGATCTTGCAGACCGAAGAGGTCATTCAAGCGGAACAGGAAGTAACTGAGGCACCGGCTGAAATCGTAGAGGCAGTGCCTGAGGAGGTTGCGTCCGCAACGGAAGAGCCTGCGCTTGAAGCGGAAGCGGAACCTGTAGAGGCTCCGAAACCGGAGAAGAAGCCTGAACCCGCTCCGAAACCCGCAAAGGCTGCAGCTCCCGTGAAGACGGTGAAGAAGCCTATGCTGAGCGATGCAGCAAAGCAGAGACTTAAGGGATTGATCTTTCCCGTAATTATGACGCTCATCATTCTGGGTGTTGTAGTATTCATTATGAACCATAAGAGTACTACGGAAGAGGAAGCAGTCATTCGCGTAAACAAGTATGAGGGTTCAGAAGATCCCATCATATTGGAAAACAGCGACTTGAAGCTGACCTTGGATCCCATGACCACGATGTTTGAGGTTGAGGTGAAGAGTACCGGCAAGGTATGGAAGTCCGTGCCGGAGGAAGGCTTAAGCGATCCCATCGCAAACGGAGATGCAAAGGGTAAAGTAAACTCTACTTTGATCATTTCCTACACGAGAGAATCCGGAATTGAAAAAGAATATAACAACTACAATTACAGTATTGAGAATGGCGTATATGACATCGAAGCCACCAAGGATTATATCAAGATTAATTATTCCATCGGTGACGTTGAGAAGGAGTATTACATTCCCAAGGTAACGACGGCTGCGAAATTCGATGCCTTGATTAGCCAGTTGGACAAGGATGCCAATTATTTTGTATCTCAGTACTACAAGAAATATGACATTAAAAAGCCTGGCAAAAAGGATGACGTAGAAGCGCTGAAAGCCAATTATCCCATTTATGAGACCGAGCCGATTTACGTCATTCGTGACGGCGTAAACGATGCCTTGAAAGCAAAGCTGCAAGATTATTTTGAGGGCGTCGGCTATACGATGGACGATTATAAGGCGGATAAGGAACTGGATAATTCCAGTGCTACGACTGACAAAGCCGTGTTTAACGTTGCTGTTTACTATCGACTTGATGGCAAGGATTTGGTAGTAGAACTTCCTTACAAGGAAATGCAGTTTAGCATGGAGAATCCGTTGTTCTCATTAACTCCGCTTCCCATGTTTGGCGCAGGTTCGACTCAGGACGAGGGTTACCTCTTCGTTCCCGAAGGCGGCGGTGCAAAGATCAGCTTTAACAATGGAAAAACAACCCAGAACAGCTACGAGTCAAAGGTTTATGGTCGTGACATGGCTCTCGTAAAGGATGCAGTGGTACATGACCCTGTTGTTAACTACAACGCTTATGGTATTGCAAACAATGGTAATTCCTTCCTTTGCATCTTGGAAGATGGTTCATCCTATGCATCCATTCAGGCCGACATCGCAGGAAGATACAATAGCTACAACTTTGTAAACGCAAAGTTTAGTGCAGTTCTTCGTGAGAAATACAATCTGGGTGATCAGGCGAACTCTTCCGTATATGTATTCAATCCGCTTCCGGATGAGACGATTGTCGAGAGATTTTGCTTTATTGATTCCGACAACTATCTGGATATGGCGAAGGAATACAAGGAGTATCTGAAGAAGAATTTTAGCAACGAATTTACCTTGAACAGTGATACGGAAGCTCCCGTAGTCATTGAAGTGGTTGCAGCAGTTGACAAGGTGAAGCAGGTGCTCGGCGTACCTACCTCCCGTCCTTTGAAGCTGACGACCTTCAAGGAAGCTAAGGAAATGATCAAGACGCTCCAGTCCGAAGGCATGAACAATATGTCTGTAAAGCTGAGCGGTTGGATGAACGGCGGTGTTAACCAGAAGATCTTAAAGAAGGTGAAGCTGGTAGGTGCCTGCGGAAGTTCTGGAGACTTGAAGAAGCTTGTATCTGAAACAAAGAATCTGGGCATTGAGGTATACCTTGACGGTGTTACCCAGTATGCATACGACAGTGACCTGTTGGACGGATTCAATTCCTTCAAGGATTCTGCAAGATTTATCAGTAAAGAAAGGGCAAAGCTGTACCAGTACAGTGCAGTAACCTTTGCACAGAGAGAGGGTGCAGATACTTACTATCTGTTGCATACCGATCTGGCACAGAAGATGGCAGAAAACCTTAGTAAGGCAGCGAAGAAATACGGTGCAAATGTCTCCTTTAGAGAAACTGGCAAGGATCTTTCCGGTGACTACTATAAGAAGAAGGTAGTTTCCCGTGAGGCAACAAAGAAGCTTCAGATGGAACAGCTTTCCAAGATTTCTCAGGATTCAAAGATCATGATCAATGGCGGTAACGTATACGCTGCAATGTATAGTGACATGATCACCAACATGGATCTGAGAGGTTCCGAGTATACCATTATTGATGAGTTCATTCCTTTCTATGAAATCGCAATTCATGGATACAAGAATTACGTAGGAAATCCCATCAACTTGGCAAACGACCCTACTACGGAACTGCTTACCTCTGCGGAATATGGCGCGGGCTTGTACTTTACGCTGATTAAGGAATCGCCTTTCGCTTTGCAGAAAACCCTTTATACCGAATACTTTGGAGCCAACTATGATTCCTGGCATGACAAGATGATGTCCATCTATTCCAGATATAACAAGGAAATGGGTCACGTATTTAAGCAAGAGATGACGGGACACGTTACCATCGAGAAGGGACTTACCTGCACGACCTATGCAGACGGCACCAAGGTTTACGTGAACTATAATTATCTTGACAAGACAGCAGATGGCAAAACCATTCCGGCAAGAGATTATGTCGTAGTTCGGTAACAGACGAAAATATAGAGAGGGTTTATGATTATGAAGAAACAGAAAAACACATTAGCAGGTCTTCAGAAGCGTAAAGCGATATCGGGATATATCTTTATATCTCCCTTTCTCATTGGCTTCCTTGTCTTTATGTTGAAGCCCCTGTGTCAATCGCTTTATATGAGTTTTTGTGACGTGCAGATTAGTGCCGGCGTCATCAAATTTGTCTTTAACAAGATCGAACAGTATAAATTCGCCTTGACTGTCGATCCGAACTTCAACAGATATCTGGTTGAAGAGTTTACCAGAATGCTGACAAATTCGTTGGCTATCATGGTATTTAGCTTTTTCGTGGCACTGATCCTGAATCAGGAGTTTAAGGGAAGGGCACTTGTAAGAGCAATCTTCTTCCTTCCCGTAATCTTATCCTCCGGCGTTATCATCGGCCTGGAGACCAACAACTCCCTGATGGCACAGCTCCAGGTTAACATTCAGGAAGCAGCTTCTGGAATCAGCATTACGGATACCGTGGAGAGCGTGCTTCGTACCGCAGGCGTCGGCGTGAGAGCTTTCGAGGAAGTATTTAAGATCATCGATGGAATTTACGACGTGGCAATCGCCTCCGGTATTCAGATCATCATCTTCCTGTCCGGCCTGCAGACAATCTCAGCCAGCATGTACGAGGCTGCTGACATCGAGGGTTGTACCGCATGGGAGAGCCTTTGGAAGATTACCTTCCCCATGATCAGTTCCATGTTCCTTGTAAACTGGGTGTACACCATTATTGATTTCTGTATGAGATCTGATAACCAGGTTATCGATAAGATTAACACGGTAATGATCACGGATATCAATTATGGATTGGCTTCGGCGATGTCCTGGATTTATTTCGCGATTGTTATGGCATTTTTAGGCATCACCTCATTTTTGATCTCAAAGGGGGTTTACTATTATGACTAAGGCAAAAGTTAAAACAAATGGTGACTTCTGGGAGAGAAATCGAAAGTCCGAGGGTTATTTGCTTAAGAAAACTGCAATCAAGTATTTTGTCAGCATTGCTCGCTTTATCCTGCTCTTCGGAATGTGCTTTATGATCATGCAGCCGATTCTGAATAAGATTTCAGTAAGCTTTATGACTCAGCAGGATTTGAACAACCCGACGATCATTTCCATTCCTGAAAATCCGACAACGGATAATTATTTCATGGCTGCAAAGCTTATGAGCTATTCCCAAGGTTTGATGAATTCCTTCATTTTTTCATTAGCCATTGCAGTTGTTCAGATTTCCATGACGACCTTGGTGGGATATGGATTTGCGAGATTTGAATTTCCGCTGAAAAAATTATTATTTGCCTGCGTTATGTTGATTATTTTGATCCCTCCGCAGACGATTTCAACGTCTTTGTTCCTACATTTTAGATTTTTTGATATTTTGGGCTTGTGTAAATTGCTAACAGGTGATACTATAAATCTTAGAGGTTCAGCATTACCCTACTTTTTGATGAGTTTCGGGTGCATGGGACTAAAGAATGGACTTTATATCTACATGATCAGACAGTTCTTCCGTAACATTCCGAAGGAATTGGAAGAGGCTGCTTATGTAGATGGCTGCGGTACGCTGATGACCTTCATCAGAATCATGCTTCCCGATGCAAAGCCGATTTTAACTTCCTGTTTCTTGTTTAGCTTCGTATGGCAGTGGACGGATGGATATTATTCCAAACTTTTCCTTGGAAATATTAAGCTGTTAAGTACTGAGCTTGCAAGACTGGTTGATACCCTGGGTGCTTTCCTGATGAGAGAGACTGGTACGACCGTAACAGTTCCGGTGAATTATTCTAATGCAATCATGTCAACAGGTACCTTGATGATGATCTTGCCTTTGATCATTCTGTATCTGTTCGCACAGAGAGGTTTCGTGGAAAGCTTGTCCAGTTCTGGTATCAAGATGTAATTGATATATCATTCCTACCCCGCCGGTTTCCCGGAAAGAATTATCCGGCGGGAAAAAGGAATATATATAAATAAAGGAGGATAAAAATGAAGAGTAAAATGTTCAAGAAACTGATGGCAGCCGTTATTGCTACTACTATGACTGCAAGCCTTGCAGCATGTAATGGTAACGGGGATGCAAGCACCGACGCTTCTGCTAGCGCTAGCAGCAGCAGCGATACCCAGAAGAGTTCTGCAGCATCATCTTCTGATGTTGCAACTTCTTCTACCGATGAAGACCTTGGTGCCTACACCCCTCTCGTAGATAAGAACGGCAACGTTTATGATCTCGGCGGTATGGAGATCATCATTCGTGACTGGTGGTCCGGTGACGGCACTCCCGCAGAGCCTACCAACGCTTTTGAAGAGGCTCAGGCTGAGTATCGTGATTGGATCCAGGAGACCTACAACTTCAAGATTAAGCAGATGGCTATTTCTGACTGGGGTAGCGCTCCTCAGGACTTCGTAGACTATGTATCTTCCGGTGGAGATGATCAGAACTATGTATTCACTTTGAGAAACGATGCAGCTTTGATCTCCGCAATGGGCACTGGCCTTTGCTATGATCTGTCCAAGCTGGATTGCCTTGATTTCAATTCTACTAAGTTCACCGCTAACCTGCTTCACAAGCAGTACAGCAAGGGTGGCAAGATCTATGCTATGTATGCAGGCGCATCCGAGCCTCGTACTGGTGTATTCTTCAACAAGAGACTGCTGAAGGATGCTGGTATTGATCCTGAGACCATCTATGATATGCAGAAGGCTGGTACTTGGACTTGGGATGCATTCATCGATCTGTGCGATCAGGTTCAGAGAGATACCAACAACGATGGTGAAATCGACGTATATGCATGTAACTGTAACAACGGTCTGTTGACCGAGGCTGCTGTTTACTCCAACGGCGGTGAGTTCGTTGGTCAGGATGCTTCCGGTAAGTACATCTACAAGCTGGAGGATGCTAACACTCTTGAAGGCCTTGAGTTCGCTAAGAAGGTATTCGATACCTACTGGGAGAAGGAGCCTGAAGGAGCAGCTTGGGATTACTACAAGACTGGTTTCCTGAATGGTGAGTATGTATTCTGCTTCGATCAGGCATACTGTGGACAGGGTACTGGCCCGTTCGTAGACATGGAGGACGATTGGGGATTTGTAATGTTCCCGAAGGGACCTCAGAAGAACGATTACACCAACCTGTGGGATAACAACCCTGCATGTATCCCTGCTTGCTACGATGATGAGAGAGCATGGAAGATCGCATTCGCTTGGAACCTGTACACCAACGACGTTCCTGGTTACGAGGATTCCGATTCTTGGAAGGCATCTTACTACAAGACCTATCGTGATACCAGATCCGTTGATGAGACTCTGGCTATGATGAGAGTTAAAGGTATGATTACCTATCACGGCGTTATCGCTAACCTTCAGTTCGGTCCTGAACTGACCTGGCAGGTAGGTCCTGGCACTGCACCTATTTCCGAGACCGTCGCAGCTATCGCTGATACTTGGAAGGCTTACATTGCAGACGCTAACAAGTAATTTATTACTAGTTAATTGATATGATAATAAGGGATGGAGTTTCCGGGACCCCATCCCTTTTATTATCGCTATTCTTAGGGAAGACAATTCAAACCTTCCACACAAGGAAAAAGAAAACTTATGTAAATAACATTGCAACGAATTTATGTATAACTTCGTATGATTATCTTTGGGTGTTTTTATAGGTAATCATTTATTAGAGGAAAAAATATGTGTAAAAAATTATTTAGAAAAAAAATAGTTCTTACTTTGGCCGCATTAATGCTTGCATCAACATTAGGTGGTTGCACGAACGGATCAACTTCACAGTCTACTGAGTCGACCGAGACCATCGAGAGTACTTCTGGATCTGTCGAAACGAAGGATCAGGAAAGCTCTGCGCAGAGCTCTTCTGATGAGACATCCACCTCGGAATCGAAAATTGAGGAGAAGAAGGAGCCTTTTGTTGCGGATCGATCGGCTGCTTTTGAACTCCTGTCCAATATAACCATCGGCTGGAACCTTGGAAATACCTTGGATGCCCATGGCGCTGGTGCCAGCCCAGTTTCAGAAACCTATTGGGGAAATCCTAAGACGACACAAGAAATGATGGATGCCATTGCAGCGCAGGGCTTTAACGCCGTTCGAATTCCTGTGACCTTTGCAGAGCATGTGGGTAAGGCTCCGGACTATACAATCAATGCAGCGTGGCTTAACCGTGTTCAAGAGGTCGTTGACTATGCCTTGAATGCAGGCATGTATGTCCTGTTGGATACCCATCATGAGCCAAATTATTGGTTAAAGCCTGACCAGGCGCATGAGGAGGCTTCCATAGCGGAGCTTACGGCGATCTGGACCCAGGTTGCCGAGCGCTTCCGCGATTATGATGAAAAGCTGATTTTTGAGGGCATGAACGAGCCGCGAATCATTGGTTCCGGTGCGGAGTGGAATGGCGGTACCGCTCAGGAGCGAAAGGTTGTAGACCATTTAAACCAGGCCTTCATTGATGCCGTGAGAAGTACGGGCGGAAACAATGAGACCCGTCTTTTAGTGATTTGTACTTATGGAAATAACCCTGGCTACAATATCATCAAGGAATTCACGATTCCTGAGGATAACTACATTGCCGTTGCCGTTCATATGTACACGCCGTATTACTTTACCTTCGATGGTGAGGGCGGTCAGTTCTATGATACCTGGGATGGCTCAGAGAAATCCTCGATCTCCAGCACCATGAAGCAGATCGACAAATACTTTATCAAGAATGACCTGCCCGTCATTGTCACGGAATTTGGTGCCGTAAACAAAGGCAAGCCTGAGGAAGTGATGAAATGGGCTACGGATTATCTGAGCGTGATGAACAATTACGGCGTCAAGTGCTTCTGGTGGGATAACAATATCTACAATACCAGTGGAGAGAAATTTGGCATTTTCAACAGAAGGGAACTGAACTGGTTTGATAAGGAGCTTGCAGATGCACTGATTTCCAACGCCACGGCTGAAAATTAGAATTGAAAAGATCGACGATCACAAGTTCGTCGGTCTTTTTTATTGCCTTTTATCATAGGAAAATTAGTAAGAAAAAGTATACCACGCTCAGTAAGTAGTTTTGTCATGAGAAGCACATCACCTTCGTTGGAAAACTTGGTAAGAAGTATGCCAATTTAACTGAGAAGTTAAGCTTTCATTCCGGGTGAAAGGAGGATTTTCGTGGACTGTCAAGAAGCGATTTTATCAGAGCAGACCTATGATTATATCACGGATTTTCCGGTCAATGAGGAGGAAGTGGATTCTGTCCTATGTACGGAAGAGGTTGGAGACAGGTTTCATGTCATTTATGTGGATAATGGCGCACTGCCAAGTCTTGAGGTGGATTTCTACGAATATCAGGGAATTCCAAAGGTCTACGGGCTCATGCAAATCGAGGGAGATGAGCCAATGATTCCGAGGGCAACCAATACAGAACCCTTTGATCCTGCCGCGATTATTTCCAGCGGTATTTCCCAGGTGCAGGGGCCGCCGCTGAACCTTACTGGCTTTGGAACCTTACTTTGCTTCATTGATACTGGGATTGATTACGAAAACGAATTATTTCGCGATGAACTGGGCAATACGCGAATCGAAGCCATCTGGGATCAAACCGATCAGTCGGGAGCCCCTCCCGAAGGATTTCTGTATGGAAGCCTCTATACAAGGGAGCAGATCAATTATGCCCTGCGAAATGATGCACCAAAGGATATCGTTCCTTCCGTGGATGAAATCGGTCACGGCACGGCACTTGCCAGCGTGGCAGCTGGCAGCGTTTTTTCCGGTTTTCGCGGCGCAGCTCCGGAAGCGAGCCTAGTCATTGTAAAGCTAAAGCCGGCAAAGGATTACCTAAAAAGGTATTATTTATTGCCCTCACAGGCACTCGCCTATCAGGAAAATGACATCATGCTCGCCGTAAAGTTTTGTGAAGGCTATGTGAAATTGTTTCGCCGTCCAGTGATCATTTGCCTGGGAATTGGCACGTCCATGGGAAATCATGCGGGTTCCTCACCCCTATCCTTTTATCTAAATCAGGTAGCGCTAAAAAGGAACCTCGCGGTCGTGGTCTGCGGCGGCAATGAGGGGAATGGGGCGGGACATTTCCGTGGAACCCTGGCAGGGGAGGCCGTAACAATGAATATGGGAGCGCCGTTAGGAACCAATGCCCTTCCGACAACGCTGACCCAAGTAGGCTCTAAAGAGGTCGAAATACGTGTCTCTGAAGGAAATGGCGGCTTTTACATGGAGCTTTGGGGAAGACGCACCAATGTCATCAACGTGGAAATCCGTTCCCCTGGCGGCGAGGTAATTCCGCCAATTCCCCTGGGTCTTCGGCAAAGTATCACCTTTAGCTTTGTCTATGAGAGGACACGCGTTACCATCTATTCAACGCTGGTGGAACCGACTTCCGGCGAAGAACTGATTTTCTTTCGCTTTGTCGACCCGACGCCAGGAATATGGACTCTGCGCGTAATCGGGCAAGGGGACGCGCAGGGAGGGGTCTTTGACCTGTGGCTTCCGTTGCTTCAATTTCAGCAGTCACCTGTGTATTTTTTGAGCCCTCACCCAGACATAACGCTGACGGAGCCAGCCATGGCGATGGATATCATCGCAACGACGGCATATAATCCAGCCAATGCGAGCTTTTACATTGATTCGGGCCGCGGGTTCTCTCGAAATGGCATGCCGAGGCCTGACCTTGCGGCGCCAGGCGTCAATGTTTCCACGGCATACGGAAAGCAGAGCGGTTCAGGTTTTTCGGCAGCATTGACGGCAGGAGCGGTCGCACAGCTGATGCAATGGGCCGTTGTCGAGGGCAACAATGTCTTCGCAGACACCCGTGTCATCAAGGGATATCTTCTCCGCGGTGCCCGCAGGGAAGCGGACATATTATACCCAAGCAAGGAATGGGGCTTTGGGCGTCTTGACATGGCAGGAACCTTTACCAGCCTCCGCAGCTAAAGCTTCCTCTTCCTTTGCATTTAAGAGCATCCTTCGCATAGAAGCTCCTATTAGATAAAAATCTATGTAAGTAGAATGAAGCATGAGGGAGGGGCATAAAATGTCTTAAAACGAGAAGGGAAAGCAATCATGAAAACTTATCCCTTTCAGAAAATCTTACCAGTATTCCTCTTGCTTGCCATGGCGTTCTTTGCAGGAAGAGGTTTCGCAGAATTCCTAGAGAACCTGCAAAGGATACAAGAACAATCCAACATAATGATGAGTGCCTCCCATGAGAGCCAAGGCATCACTCAAAGCCAAGGCATCACCCAAAGCCAAGAACACCAGGAAGAGCAGTCACCGGAAAAGACTCAGCTTACCTCAGGCGTAGCGACGCTACAGCCCCTCGCCAATTGGCCCTTTACCTTGGATTCTCCCCTCCTTCCAGGCACGGAGAACTGGGGACTTGGATTTGGCACTGCAGGCACGAAACCAACCGGCAATGCTACGCCCGAGGAAATGAAGACCTACAATGCCTATTATGTTGCACCAGGGGAGGAGAAGAGGATTTACCTGACCTTTGACTGCGGCTATGAAAATGGCAATACGCAGGCCCTTTTGGATGCCCTGAAAAAGCATCATGCCACGGCGACCTTCTTTGTCGTGGGACATTTCTTGGAATCCGCGCCTGAGCTCGTAAAAAGAATGGTGGCAGAGGGCCATGCCGTTGGCGACCACACCTACCACCATCCAGATATGTCAAAGATTTCCGACCTTGCCATCTTCCAAAAGGAGATGGACGACGTGAGAACAAAGTTTTTAGAAGTGACTGGGCAGGAGATGCCTATGTACTATCGCCCGCCACAGGGCAAATACAACAAGGAAAACCTTCAAATGGCAAAGGACCTTGGTTATGCGACCTTCTTTTGGAGCCTGGCCTATGTCGATTGGAACGTAAATAATCAGCCAACGCATGAGGAAGCCTTCTCTAAACTGACCTCTCGCATCCATCCGGGTGCCATCGTCCTGCTGCATAACACCTCCAAGACCAATGCGGAGATCCTCGATGAACTCCTCTCAAAATGGGAGGAGATGGGCTATTCCTTTGGAAACCTTGAGGAGTTGATCAAAGAAGCACCGGCCACATAACTGTTCCCTCATTCCATTTCCGAATCCTGCATAAGGGTTCGCGGTGATGCAACTACACCCTTGACTTTGCCGTGATGATCCAAGGTGCAGGCTCCTGCTTAAAGGTATTGTTGCTGCCGAGCTTTGCAACGGAAATCTGGATCGTTTCGACGTCAGCAAGCCCCAGATCCTGCAAGGTCGTCTGAATGTTTGCGGCAACCTTGAAATCTAAGGTGTAAATGACAACATTAATGTTCGGGTTGATGCTGGTCAGGCACCGAAGCTCCTGATCCGTGCTGGCGGAAGCCACCAGAAATACGAGACTTGGCTTCGGGCAATCTTTCATGGTCTCAGCATCTACGTGATCAATGATCTTGACGTTATGCAGGCCAAAGTGAGATACGTTGTCCTCCAGCGTCATGCGATCCGAACGACTATACTCTACCGCAATGACATTTCCCTCAGGTGCCTGCAGGGCAGCCTCAATGGCAATACTCTCGCCGCCAATGACCACAAGGTCGTCCTGCGGATCCACCGCCATCTTGTTCAGAATGATTGCACGAATCTCGCTTCCCACGTAATGAATGGAACCGCGCTGGAACTTTTCATTGCTCAGACCGATCTTCGCCGTATTTCTGGCATTAGGATTTAAGATCAGCATGCCGGCAGAAGCATTGATGCCACGGTCGATCATGTCCTTCACCTGCTGATGCAGAATGGGTCCGTCAGGATCAGAACCTTCATTGTACCAAACCTCACACTCCCCGAGACCTGCACTCCAAAGGCGATAGAAAATGTCGTCAATGCCCGCATTCGTAAATACCATGGTGGTCTTATGCGCCTCCACGGTCGGGATCAGGTTCTTATTCTTTTTCGTGATGTCAATCATCTTTACGTGCTCCAGATCCAGCGTCGTATTCTTCGCATAATACTGGAGCCAGCTCAAAATAACTTCATTCGTAAAAATCTGTTTTTCCATATGAAACCCCCTTATGTAATAATCAAAAAACTACTCAAGACTAGTATAACACTTTCTTTCATGTTTGTAAAAAAAATCTTGTCATTCCAGGGAGGATAATTTATAATTATCTTTGTTTTTAAAGGCATAAAGCAAAACGATAGAAGCATAAGTTTTACGATGGATTCTTTTCCTACTTTCCGAAATGACGCGATCTGCCAGACAGATTGTAGCAGGCAAAAGACAACAAATGGGGTCGGACAGATAAGGCAACGAGCAGAGCCAGCCAGGTAAGGCAATGAATAGAGCCAGGCGGGTCGGCAGCGGACAGGAAAGGAAACGAAGAGATCCACACAGGAGGAAACATTCATGGATAATATTTCGAAGGAGAAGGTACTTGTCATTGACTTTGGCGGACAGTACAATCAGCTTGTCGCAAGACGCGTTCGCGAATGCAATGTGTACTGCGAAATCTATTCCTATAAAACCGATCTGCAAAAGATCAAGGACATGAATCCCAAAGGCATCATCCTGACGGGTGGTCCTAGCAGCTGCTATGAAGAGAATGCGGCAACCTGCTCCCCCGAGCTCTTTGAGCTTGGCGTCCCCGTGCTGGGCCTTTGCTACGGCGCACAGCTCATGAGCCACGTGCTTGGCGGCAAGGTGGAGCGTGCGGCGGCCAGAGAATACGGCAAGACCGAGGTTGACGTGGACGTGACCTCACCGCTGTTCCAAAACGTAACGCCCCATACCGTCTGTTGGATGAGCCATTTTGATTACATTTCCAAGCTCGCGCCCGGCTTCCGCACTGTGGCAACGACGGCAAACTGCCCCGTGGCAGCAGCCGAGTGCCAGGAAAAGGGCCTCTACGCCATCCAGTTCCATCCCGAAGTGCTTCATACGGCAGAGGGCTCCAAGATGCTCTATAACTTTGTAAGAAATATTTGTGGCTGTGCCGGAACCTGGAAAATGGATTCCTTTGTCGCCAATACCATCGAAGAGATTCGCAAGAAGGTCGGAGGTGGCCGCGTTCTGCTTGCCCTGTCCGGCGGCGTGGACTCCTCCGTTGCGGCTGGTCTTCTCTCAAGGGCCATTGGAAAGCAGCTGACCTGCGTGTTTGTAGATCACGGCCTGCTTCGCAAGAACGAGGGAGACGAGGTGGAAAGCGTATTTGGCGTGGGCGGACAGTTTGACCTGAATTTCGTGCGCGTAAATGCACAGCACCGTTACTACGTAAAGCTTGCGGGCGTAACTGAGCCTGAGCGCAAGCGCAAGATCATTGGCGAGGAATTTATTCGCGTCTTTGAGGAAGAGGCAAAGAAGATTGGGGCCGTGGACTTCCTCGCACAGGGAACCATTTACCCCGACGTAGTGGAGAGTGGTCTTGGCGGAGAATCAGCCGTGATCAAGTCCCATCACAACGTGGGCGGCCTTCCTGATTTCGTTGACTTTAAGGAGATTATCGAGCCCCTTCGCAGCCTGTTCAAGGACGAGGTACGCCAGGCTGGTCTTGAGCTTGGCATTCCCGAAAGATTAGTGTTTCGTCAGCCATTCCCCGGTCCCGGACTGGGCGTGCGAATCATTGGTGACGTGACCGAAGAAAAGGTAAAAATCGTGCAGGACGCCGATGCCATCTACCGCGAGGAGCTGGAGGCGGCAGCAGATGCTTATAAGAAGGAGCATGGCGTAGAGGCACCCTGGATGCCGAACCAGTATTTCGCCGCCCTTACCAACATGCGCTCCGTCGGCGTCATGGGCGATGAGCGTACCTACGACTACGCCATTGCGTTGCGCGCCGTACAGACCATTGACTTCATGACCGCCGAGTGCTCCTGCCTTCCCTGGGAAGTGCTCCAAAAGTCCATGAGCCGCATCATCAACGAAGTTAGGGGCGTCAACCGCGTACTCTATGACGTCAGCTCCAAGCCGCCCGGAACCATCGAGTTCGAATAGTACAAAAAGCATGGAGAGCCTTGAAATATAAGGCTCTCCTAATTTTATGTCGCAAAAATGTCGCCGAAAGTCTAAGATTATGTTTTTCA
>JAEEGG010012403.1_pt1 | contig 18393 bp, 13 predicted proteins | sample 9134161 | NCBI WGS metagenome assembly JAEEGG01 (sample SAMN16246543, study PRJNA631951) | gut metagenome | biome: gut microbiome; feature: rumen; material: CR-attached | host: Bos | place: Iran: Karaj | collected 2018-10 | reverse complement strand
TACACTGAACGGCATCAAGGACTATTTCCCGCAAGTAGCACCGCTCATCGGCGCCAAATTGCCGAAATCCAAGAAGGTGTTCGACAACAAGAAAGTGACCGACCACCATGCCATCATCCCTACCGGACAACGCCCGGATAATATGACGGCAGATGAGAAGAAAGTCTACGATCTCGTGGCGCTGCATTTCATTGCGGTGTTCTATCCCGATTGCGAAGTGAGCAACACCACTGTGATGGCCAAAGCCGGCGAGATCGATTTCAAGGTTACCGGCCGTGAGGTCTTGAAACCCGGTTGGAGGGTTGTTTTTGAAACTAGTGATCCTAGGACTCCTAGGGACCCTAGTACTCCTAGTGAAGAAAACGACGACTCCTCAGAAGAGACTCGTTCCCTTCCTGCTTTTGTAAAAGGCGAGAGCGGACCCCACGAGCCCGTGCTCAAAGAGAAAACCACTACGCCGCCGAAGTACTATACCGAGGCTACGCTGCTTCGCGCCATGGAGACGGCAGGTAAGACGGTCGAGAACGATGAACTGCGCGAGGCAATGAAGGAGAACGGTATCGGTCGTCCTTCTACGCGTGCGGCGATCATCGAGAAACTCTACCAACGCAAGTATATCGTTAAGCAAGGCAAGTCCCTGCGCGCTACGGAGACAGGAATCAACCTCATTCATCTCATCATCTCTCCGCTGCTGAAGTCGGCAGAACTAACCGGTCTGTGGGAGAAAAAACTGCGGGAAATAGAGCGCGGTGAATATACGGCGCAGGATTTCCTGGTGGAACTCAAAGAGATGACTTCCGGCGTCGTGCGCGATGTCAAATCCAACAAAGCCGGCATGCTCTGTCCGGTGTGTCGTCAAGGACTCATTATTCGAGGGAACACCCGTTACGGATGTTCGCGTTGGAGGGAAGGTTGTACCTATGCGGAGCCTTTTTGACAACTCAATTTAGCAAAAAAGCACATATGTGCAGTATTTACGTCAATTTTTCCACAAAAGATTGGCGTTTTTTGTGTAATTTTGCAGCCAAATTAAATTTAATTTAATATCAACAAACAAAATCTCTTTATGAAACTGAATGTCAGTATGTTTCGTACCATGATGCTCGCTGCCTTGCTTTTTGTAGGTATGGCTGCTGAGGCTCGTGTGGTCAGCGGAACAGTAAAAGACGCTACGGGAGAGACGATCATCTCGGCCTCTGTAGTAGTGAAGGGTACCACGCTTGGTACAGTGACGGATTTCGACGGTAACTATTCCATCGATGTGCCGGATGACGCAAAAGTGCTTATTTTCTCTTACATCGGAATGCAGACGCAGGAGGTAAATATCACGGGCGATGTAATGAACGTAGTGCTGAGCGAGAACAGCGAGGTGCTCGAAGAAGTGGTAGTTACCGGTTATGGTACAACCAAGAAGCGTGACGTCGTTACATCCGTTGCTTCTGTAGGTGCTGAGCAGTTGAAGGATATTCCGGTTGCTTCGGCATCGGAGGCGCTGCAAGGTAAGTTAGCCGGTGTGACGGTAACAACGACGGAAGGTGCTCCGGATGCAGATGTAAAAATCCGCGTGCGTGGCGGTACGTCACTGACCCAAAGCAATGACCCGTTGTATATCGTGGACGGTATGCCGGTATCGAGTATCTCGGATATCGCGCCGAGCGATATTGCTTCGATGGACGTTTTGAAAGATGCTGCAGCTACGGCTATCTACGGTGCGCAAGGTGCTAATGGTGTTATCATCATCACAACCAAGGATTCCGGTACGGAGGATGATAAGATGACCTTCCATGTGGACTATTCCGGCTATGTTGGATGGAAATGGATTGCAAAGGAATATGAAGTGATGGATCCCTATGAGTTTACGTTGATGCAATGGGAGTGGGCGGCTACAAAATACAAAACAACCACTCCGACCAATTCGGACCTCCGTGGTCAATTCTACGCTTACTTTGATAAGTTATATAACGATACGAAATACAAGGATCCGTCCGATGTAGATCAAACCCCGATAGCTACATTGCTGGAAGAATACAAAGATCCGTCTAAACACGAGTTTATTAACTGGCAGGATTCTACGTTCGGTCGTACGGGCTTTAACTCTAATCATTCGGTTAGCGTGAGCGGTGGTAATAAGAATGCGAACTTCACATTGTCTTACAACCGTGTAGACGACAAGGCTATTATGCAGCAGTCGAACTACACCCGTAATAATATCTCGGCGAAGGCTAAATTCAAACCGTTCAAGAACTTTACGATTGGCTTTACGACTCGTTATACGAGCACGGACGTGCTTGGTTCTGGTGCTAATGCAGTCAAGGATAACGGAACTTCGACGGAGTCGCGTCTGCGTAACTGTGTGGTATATACACCGACAAAATTATTAACCAAAGATGCTTCTTCTTCGGGAGATGAAGATGAGACTTTCGGTTCTCTCTACGACCCGATTACCACTATTCGCGACAACTACAAGTTGAAAAAGGACAAGAAGTGGAATATCCAAGGTTACATGAGTTATAAGTTTGCGAAGTACTTTACGGCGCGTGTGGATCTGGGTTATGAGAGTCGAAATGTAACGACCGACCGCTATTACGGACCGACGACCTATTTCTCTCGTAACACCGGTAGACCAGGTATCCCCTCTGGAGGAACGGCACAAATTGAGGTAACAGATCAACGTTCATCGAGCTTGACCAACCACAACACCTTGGAGTGGAAGCAAACCTTCAACGGCAATCATAATGTAAGTGTATTGGTCGGAGAAGAGACCATCATTCGCAAAGGTGAGACGCAGACAGAGTTGGGCTTCGGTTATAAAGGTAACTACGATGTTGAGCACGGCGAAATCTTCAATTATATGGGGCAAGCGGCTTATTCGGAGTTTACCAATTACGTCAACCCCCGCGACAACCAACTCTCTTTCTTCGCTCGCGCGAACTACGATTATAAGGGACGCTATTATATCACGGCTACATTCCGTGCAGACTGCTCAACGCGTTTTGCGAAAGGAAACCAGTGGGGCTATTTCCCATCTGTAGCCGGAGCTTGGCGTATGTCGGATGAAGAGTTCATGCAAGGCGCCTCTAATTGGTTAAGCAACTTGAAATTCCGTCTTTCGTACGGTATGGCCGGTAACAATAATGTAGATCTAGGTTTCATCCATCCGGACTTCTTGTCGGAGCAGATGACCTATATCGATATGGGTAGCGGTACAAGTAATATCCTGGTTGTCGGAGGCGCAGATAAGATTGCCTCGAACCCGCACCTCAAATGGGAGACGACTATCTCTCGTGACTTCGGTATTGACTATGGCTTCTTCAATGAGCGTTTGACCGGTACAATCGATCTGTATTGGAATACGACCAAGGACCTGATCATTCGTCAAATTATGCCGGCACGCTATAACTACCAGTACCAGAATATCGGCTCGACCCGTAATATGGGTATGGAGTTCTCTATTAAGGGCGTGATTTTGGATCATAAATCGAAAAACTTGAGTTATTACCTCTCTCTTGACGCGAATATTTCGTTTAACAAGACACGCGTGCAAGATTTGGGTAACGTTTCTTCCATGTTGGCGCAAACCAGTTGCTTTGGTTCTACAGAGTATCTGACCACGGCTGAGTTCTTGCTGGAGGTTGGTCAACCGGTAGGTAACGTTTATGGTTATGTAACGGATGGATATTATACCGCAGAGGATTTCCAAACGTATGCAACTTCCACGCAGGCATGGGGCCTCAAGCCGGGTGTTCCGACATATGACGCCGACAAATTCTTAACAAACAAACCTGTTCCGGGTGCTATTAAATTCAAGGATATTTCCGGTCCGGACGGTGTTCCCGATGGCGTAATTAATGAATATGATAAAGTGATATTAGGTAATACCGTTCCGACTCACTCCGGTGGTTTCAACCTGAACTTCAATATCGGAGGCGATAAGTGGGGTAAAGTCGATTTGGCTGCCAATTTTACGTTTGCGTTCGGTAACAAGATCCTGAACCTCTCCGGCATGGAATACACGACCGTAACGGAGAAGACCAAGATGCGTAACTTGATCACTGCGATGAACTACAACAATCGCTATTCGCTTTACTCGCCTTCCGGTCAGTATATGCCGGATTACTACGCAACCAGCGCATTGATGTACGGTGATGCGTATACGGAGTTTGCTCAGAAGATTGACCAGATGAATGCGGATAAGGGCGCGAACACGCATAGTCCTATCATGTCCCATTACGTCGTAACCGATCAGCAGATGGAAGATGGTTCCTTCCTTCGTCTCAACCAATTGACACTTGGCTACTCTTTCCCGAAAGTTTGGATGGAGAAGACGAAGGTGATCAACAACATCCGTGTTTACGTACAAGGAACGAACCTCTTCTGCGCAACGAAGTACAGCGGTTTGGATCCGGAAGTGGATACGCGTTCGAGCAAGAACCCGTTGACGCCGGGTGTTGACTTCTCTGCATATCCGAAGAGCCGCGGTGTCAATGTGGGTCTGAATATTCAATTCTAACTTTGAAAAACTTATCATTATGAAGGCAAAATATTTAATCTTAGGTGCATTAGCACTCACATTAGTAGCATGTGAGGAGAGATTCTTTGATACAGATTCTCCTTCGGCAATGGATGAGGCGGTTTTCAAATCCACTGATTTGACCGAGCAGGCTATTGGCGCTATCTACAACACATTCGGAGAGGATAAGTCTTTCCGTAACCGTCTGTGCGGTGGTTATGTGGCTATGAATACCGATATTGAGCACTGCTCCAAAACAGAGGAGGCTGAATATGCGGCATATAACATGACAGGAGGTACCGGTAACCTTTCGACCTCCAATGGTAAAGATCCTTGGGCGTATCTCAATTCGGCTATAGAGCGTGCCAATGTAGTTATTGATGGTATCCGTCAATTCTCAGATACCACCGATGCAACCTTCCAATATCTCTTGGGCGAGGCGCTGACACTCCGCGCGTTCTGCTACTTGGAGATGGTTAAACTATGGGGTGATGTACCGGCTTGCTTCGAGTCTTTCAAAGGAACGAACACCGAGGTTCTTTATACACCGAAGTCCGATCGTAATGTGATATTCGAACAATTACGTCTTGACCTCAATGAGGCTGCTCGCTTGATGCCGTGGTCGGCTAAATGTCCGGGTTCTGCAGCTAACTACGTAGGTCGTCCGAGTAAAGCATTCGCTTTAGGTTTGCTGGCTCGATTGGATATGATGTATGCCGGTTTGGCTATGCGTCCGGATGTGTTCACTGAGGGTGGTACACGCGCATGCTCGGTACAATATAATGTCAAAGATGCAGAGAAACGCAGAGATCTCTATCAAGAGGCTGTATGGGCTTGCTCTGAGATCATTAAGCAAGAGGACTTCAAGTTCAAATCGAGTTTTGACTCTATCTTCATTGACCTCTGTGTTGACGAGAAAATGTATAGTGCGATGGAGTGGATTTGGGTGATTCCATTCATGGATGGGACGCGCGGACAAGTATTGGCATTGACAGGCAACAAGATGTCGGATAAATGTCCGAGTCACTTGATCAATACCGTTTATCCGGATAAAGACACCCGCTCCAAAACGCAGGCTATGATAGAGATCGTACCGACCTTCTACTATGCGTATGAGAAAAATGACAAGCGCCGTGATATCACCATCCTTCCGTGGGCATGGGAGTATGATAATGGTAGCGGCATGGGTAGCGATTACGTAGATGTAATCTTCCCGGGTGTATCGGCTTCTGCACTGAAGTTGTATCAGAAGCAAGATAATATCGGTCAGATGCACTTAGGTAAACTGCGTGTAGAGTGGATGAAACACAAATATTCGTCGAATGAGGATGGTGTGGATATGCCGGTGCTTCGTTATACCGACGTTCTGTTGATGTTTGCTGAGGCTGCTATCGGTTCGCGCGAAGGCAATGCTCCGGCGAATTTGTATGGCATCAACCCGCAAGAGTGTCTTGACCGGGTACGTGCTCGTGCAGGTTTGCTTTCCAAACCGCTTGATTTCGATGCAATCGTAGATGAGCGTGCATTCGAGTTCTGCGGCGAGAATATCCGTAAGTACGACTTGATGCGTTGGGGCTTACTCAAAGAGAAACTGGAAAAAGCGCAGGCTGATGTATATGACCTGCAGAACAATACCGGAGCTTATGCCGGCCGTCCGGATAGTGTGTGGTTCCATTACACACGTGATGACCGCTACTCGCAAGATGGCGCTGCGTATATCTTTGACCGCTTCGTAGGTCTGGATAAGGATGCCGTTTGCCCGCCTGAGTTTGACAAGACTGCCGGTTGGGTTGGCAAATTGTTCTTCACAAAGAAGAATGAGGATGAGACGATTTCTCCGTGCATTACCCCGACTACATGGTACTTGTACAAAGAGGGTATAAATATCGATATGCATCAATATTGGCCGATCTTCGACGTCAACGTAGCGGCTTCGAAGGGTTCGCTTTGGAATGACTATGAGTACTAAGAATTGGTACATACTTCTTGGATTAGTCCTTTGTTTCTCTGCTTGTAAGGGAAACGAAGGACCTAATCCGGAACCACCGGCACCTTCTGTAGTTGCCTTTCCCGGCGCAGAAGGGGGCGGTAAGTATGCCTCCGGAGGACGCGGCGGTGAGGTGATTCATGTGACTACCTTATCGGACGAACGCGATCCTTCTACCGGTCAACCGGCTTTCGGTACCCTGCGTAGAGCACTGCTGATGGAAGGAACGCGTACGGTGGTTTTTGACGTATCCGGAACTATCAATTTGGAGAAAGGTGCTCTCGCTATAGCCAGTGGTAACCTGACTGTTGCCGGTCAAACGGCTCCGGGAGATGGTATTTGTATTGCCGGTTACCCGGTAATAGTAAAGGCTAACAATGTCATCATTCGCTTCCTGCGTTTCCGCATGGGAGATCAGAATCTCGTGGATGGAGATGCACTATCCATAAATGATAGAACGAATATTTTGGTTGACCATTGCTCTTGCTCGTGGAGTACAGACGAGTGTGTCAGTTGTTATGGCAATACAGACTTCACGCTCCAATATTGCTTTATTACAGAAAGCCTTCGTAAGTCTAAAGCGAAGGAGGATGAGACACACGGCTTTGGAGGTATTTGGGGAGGAAAGAATGCCTCGTTCCATCACAATCTGTTAGCGCATCATGATTCTCGTAATCCTCGTTTTGACCATGACTATGTGAATCAGAAAATAGCTGGACCTATTGACTATGTCAATAATGTAGTTTATAACTGGGGAAATAACTCCGCGTATGGAGGTGAAGGCTCGTCCAATGGAGCCGGTGGTCGACACGTTAATTTTGTTAATAACTACTACAAGCCCGGTCCGGCTACGGCAAAACCCACAAGCAAGTTGTCCGATAGAGGAACCCGTTTGGTGGATCCTTGGACTACTTGTTCCAATTGTACGGATGCCTGTGGAGGCTCTATAACAGCGCCGAAGATTTACATGGCGGGTAATATAATGACCAGTTCCTCTGACGTCACTGCGGATAACTGGAAAGGCTCTACCAAATCGAAAAGTGTTGCCGGTGTGGATACTCGCTGGACAGAAGGTATGACGCCATTGACCAACGAGGAAACGGCCGAGAATGCTTATGAAACCGTTTTGACGAAGGCGGGGTGTTCGCTGCATCGGGATGCTCTGGATGAACGAATTGTTACGGAGGTGCGTAATGGTACAGCAACGAAGCATGGCTCAAACGGCTCTAAAAACGGTCATATAGATACGCCTTCCGATGCCGGTGGTTATCCGGTTATTGCAGAGATGCACCGCGCAGCGGACTATGATACGGATCAGGATGGCATGCCGGATGCATGGGAAGATGAGCATGGTTTGGATAAGAATAATTTTGCGGATGGCAAACTCTATACCTTAAATGAAACCTATACCAATTTGGAAGTATATCTGAATGAATTGGTAGCCCATTTGTATTAAAAAGCAAAAAATCTACATTTTTTAACAAATTGTACTTGTATATGTACAAAAAATGTAGTAATTTTGCAGCGTGTTTGTAAAGACATTTACAATTAACAACAATATTAACTTTTAAAACTCAACAATTATGAAGAAATTTTTCCTCTTCGCAGCAGCTGCTATCGCAGCGCTGAGCGTTAACGCAAAAACTATTACCTTTTCCGGTATCATTGACAAAACGGATGCTGCTTCTGCTCAATCTACTTTTGAGGCAGCGTATAATGTCACCAATATCACTGTAGAAGGTAAAGCCAATTCCGATGCTACTGCTTTTTATGCAGAGCTTAAGCAGACAACTGCAACTGATGCATGGGGCACAACAACGGCAAAATTAAAGAGTGATGCCCAAGTATGGTTTGATTTTAAGGACGCCAACAATGATAAAGTTGTTGCTAAAGCATGGGCTGACTATATCCAACCGAATGGTAAATCTATGGCTATAGTTATTTCTAACTTGAATATTGGTGACCAAGTAACTATTAACCTGAAAGATAAACTCGGTAAAAAAGCAGCAGTTGAAGGTACAGTAGAAGAGGACGCAGACTTTACAAACGATGCAACTGTTGTTCTGACCGCTATGGCTAATGAGATCCGTATTTATTCCAGAACTCCGGATGAGAACCCGGCAGACGCAAAATGGAAACTCGTTTCTGTTGAGGTTCCCGGTGGAGGAAGCCAAGGTGTTGAAAACACTAACGCAGCTGTTAAGGCTGAGAAGTTCTTCCGCAACGGTCAACTCATCATCCGTAAGAATGGTGTAGAGTACAACGCTCTTGGCGCACAACTCTAATCCTTCTAGATTAAATAAAAAAAGACTCGCGATTGCGAGTCTTTTTTTATTTGTTACTCTAGTGGAGAACCGTTCCAGATTAGATCCTTGCTGTGCTTGATCGTGTTCTCCTTCTGCGGAGTCATGATGCAGTTCTGGAACTTGATCTTCTCTGCGAAATCGATGGTCATGCCTTCGCGTGTACCGTACCAACTTACGTTATCGAACAGGATGTCGTGAACCGGCAGACCTTTCAGACCGGTCATGTCCACCGCCTTGCGGGCATTGACGCAGGTGATATTACGGAAAGTGAAATTGCTCCACTCGGGGAAGAACTTACTCTTATCATCCGTGTCCGTTGCACCGCGGCCACCGGCCGAACGATCTGCATAACCCGATTGGAAGAAGAAAGCTGCCTCGCGGATGTCCTTCATCGTGATATTATAGCAGTAGATGTCCTGGCACCAACCGCCACGACCCGGAGCCGATTTGAAACGACAACCGATATCCGTACCATCGAACATACAATCCTTCACGATCAGACGCTGCATGCCGCCGCAGAACTCCGAACCGATGACAAAACCGCCGTGTGCACGGTAAACAGTATCGTTTGTGATGAGGAAATCGCGTTGCGGACCGGCGTCTACACCTTTCTGTCCTACACCGCCCTTCATACAGATACCATCGTCACCGGCGCTCACATGACAACCGGCAATCAGCGCTACCTGTACATTACCCGGATCCATCGCGTCACCGTTCTGTGCCCACCACGGACAGTCGATCGTTACGTTCTCAATAATCAGGTTCTGGATACGTGTCGGTACGAGGTGGAACTTCGGACTGTTGCGAAGGGTGACACCCTCTACAACAACGTTCTTCGAGTCGGTGATGTTCACCAAGTGCGGGCGCATCTTCTCTTGAATCTCCGCTGTAGCAGCGATATTCGGGATACCGAGTTCCTTATTCAAGTTAAACGGATACCAGAGACGATAGGTCTTATCGTCTTGTTTGAGGGTACCGCCGAGCGCCAAAGCCTCTTCCCAAACCTCAGGCAACTTGCCGTCGCGTACCACTTTCTTCTCTTTGATCGGACGCCAGATGAATCCCTGACCGTCGATCACACCCTTACCGGTGATGCCTACGTTCTCCAGTTTAGAACCATAGATAAGCGCGTTACATTTCTTACTTCCGTCACGCAGACTATCGCTCTTCTGAACGAATAACTCTTTGTTCTCCGAACCTAAGATCGTAGCGCCTTTGCTCAAATGGAGATCGATATTACTTCTCATCTGAATCGGACCGGTCTTCCATACACCTTTCGGTACTATGACGTGACCTCCACCATTCTTACTGAGTTCTTTAATCGCCTTGTTAAAAGCCTCCGTACAATCCGTTTTGCCATCGGGTACCGCGCCGTACTGCGCGATATTAACGGACGTAGCGGGGAATTTTACTTCCTGTACGTGCTCGATCTCGATAGGCAGACCTTGGTAATAATGGTCGTACTTACTTTGTGCGCTTACCATCAGCGCCGCGCCCAGCATCAGGGCGGAGAGGAACAATTTTTTCATAAGAATTAAATTTATCTATCATCTATTATCTATTATCTATCAATAATTATGCCAATTCGGCAATCTTGAATGCCGCATTGATGCCGTCGAGTGCGGAACTGGTGATGCCGCCGGCGTAGCCCGCACCTTCGCCGCAGGGGTAGAGCAGGGGAGTGCTCACTGATTGGAGGGTCTCCGGATCACGCAGGATACGTACCGCACTACTGCTCCGACTCTCCACACCGACTATCACGGCATCGTTCGTCAGGAAGCCCGGGTATTTGCGATCGAAATCTCGGAATCCTTGCTGTAAGCGTTTGCCTATATGCGCCGGCAACCATTCATCCAACCGACTCGGTACGATGCCAGGCAGATAACTACATGCCGGCAGATTCTTCGAGGCTCGTCCTTCTACGAAGTCCCGCATTCGCTGCGCCGGGGCGGCTGATGGCTGATGGCTGATGGCTGATTGCTGGAAAGCGAGACGCTCAAGTTCTTCTTGATAAAGAAGCCCTTTGAGCGGATCGTTTCCTTCTATATCCTCCGGGTTGATCTGCACGACCATACCTGAATTGGCGTACGGTGAGTTACGATGACTTGCGCTCATGCCGTTCACCACGCAACTGCCTGCTTCGCTTCCCGCCGGCACGATATGTCCGCCCGGACACATGCAGAACGAATATACACCGCGTCCATCGACTTGCGTCACGAGCGAATAGGAGGCATTGCCGACGTATTCGACCTTGGTCGAATGGTACATCAGCTTGTTGATCAGACTCTGCGGGTGCTCTGCCCGAACGCCCATGGCAAAACCCTTCGTCTCGAGCGCTACACCTTCCTTCGCCAACATCCGATAGGTGTCGTGCGCGGAATGACCTATCGCCAATATGATAGGAGTTTCCGTAACCTGTAACCCGTAACCCGTAACCTCTTTGAGACTTGTGACGCAAGTCTCAAAATGTATCTCTCCGCCATGCTCGATGATGCACTCGCGCATGCGCTTGATGATGCCGGGCAGTTTGTCGGAACCTATATGCGCGTGGGCTTCGTAAAGCACCGTGTCCGGTGCTCCGAAATAATGGAACAGTTCCATCACCCGTTGCATGTTTCCTCGTTTCTTGGAGCGCGAGAAGAGTTTGCCGTCTGAGAACGTACCGGCGCCGCCTTCGCCGAAGCAGTAGTTCGACTCGGGGTTGAGTCCTTCGTTGCGGTTGAGCAATGCGATGTCCTTCTTTCGTTCGCTCACCTCCTTGCCGCGTTCGTAGAGGATGGGCTTAATGCCATGCTCCAGTAGGGTCAAGGCTGCAAAAAGTCCTGCAGGACCTGCGCCAATGATAACTACCGATCGCTTGGCGTGACGGACATCTTGGAACACCGGAGGCTCGTAGAGCTGGATAGGTGCATCCTTCGGGATGGGGTTGCCTTTGTCGTCCGTAAGTATAGTAAGATGCACGCGCAACTCGCGTTGCCGTGCATCTACTGAACGTTTCACTACCCGCCATTGTTGTTCGGCTATGTACGCCTCCCGCGGGCTTAGAATATATTGCTGACTATTTTCCAATCTTCGCCAATACTGCTTCGAGACCGAGTTCTTTCACTTTCTCGCCGATCTTTGCTTCCAGTTCTTCGCACAGATCCGGGTTCTCCGTCAGTACCTCTTTCACTTTGTCGCGTCCCTGACCGAGTTTGGTGTCTCCATAGGAGAAGAACGAACCGCTCTTCTTAATGACCTCGGTAGCAACGGCGAAGTCGAGGATCTCACCGATGCGCGAGATACCCTCGTTGAACATCAGATCGAACTCCGCTTTCTTGAACGGAGGTGCTACTTTGTTCTTCACTACCTTCACGCGCACTTGGTTACCCTTGATCTGCTCGCCGTCTTTGATCTGACCCGTACGACGGATATCGAGGCGAACCGAAGCGTAGAACTTGAGGGCGTTACCACCGGTCGTGGTCTCCGGGTTACCGAACATGACGCCGATCTTCTCGCGCAGCTGGTTGATGAAGATGACGGTTGTACCGGTCTTGTTCACCGAAGCGGTCATCTTACGGAGCGCCTGGCTCATCAGACGTGCCTGCAGACCTACTTTGTTATCACCCATCTCACCGGCGATCTCTGCCTTCGGCGTCAGTGCGGCTACGGAGTCAATAACGATCAGATCGACCGCTGCCGAACGAATGAGCTCGTCTGCGATATCGAGTGCCTGCTCGCCGCTGTCCGGTTGGGCAATCAGAAGTTCTACGATGTTCACGCCGAGTTTCTCTGCGTAGAAACGATCGAAGGCATGCTCGGCATCGATGATAGCGGCGATGCCGCCGGCTTTCTGCACCTCCGCCATGGCGTGGATCGCCAGCGTGGTCTTACCGGACGACTCCGGACCGTAGATCTCGATGATACGTCCCTTCGGGTAACCGCCAACGCCCAGCGCGTAGTTCAAACCGATACTACCGCTCGGGATAACGGGTACGTTCTCTATGTTCTCATCACCCAGACGCATGATCGCGCCTTTACCGAAATTCTTGTCAATTTTCTCCATCGCCGTCTTCAGCGCTTTGAGCTTGTCAGCCGATGGTCCTTGTTTCTCTGCCATAACAGTAAATAATTTCAATTTTGCGGTGCAAAATTACAAAAAAAAAATGACATACGCAAGCATATGTCAATTTTTTTCATAATAGCGGCAATATTTGCTTAGTCCGCATTGGTCGCATTGAGGTTTTCGTGCCTGGCAGACGTAGCGGCCATGCAGGAGTAGCCAGTGATGCGCCTTGGGGATGATATCCGCAGGGATGTATTGGACGAGGGCTTTCTCCGTTTGGAGCGGGTTCTTGCTGTTGGTGGTGAGCCCGAGTCGTTCGCTGACACGGAAGATATGGGTATCCACCGCCATGGTGGGTTGGTTCCATATGACCGCGCACACTACATTCGCTGTCTTCCGACCGACCCCTTGCAAGGTCTGCAGGTCATCGATGTTATCGGGCACTTGGCTGTCGTATACTTCCACGAGCCGTTGCGCCATCTGCACGAGATGCTCTGCTTTCGAGCGGGGATAACTGACCGACTTGATATATTCAAAGACTTCATCGGAGGTAGCTGCGGCTAAGGATTCCGGAGTTGGGTAGGCGGCAAAGAGGGCAGGCGTCACCAAGTTCACGCGCTTGTCTGTGCATTGCGCGGAGAGCATCACCGCCACGAGGCATTGGAAGGGATTGAGAAACACCAATTCCGATTCAGCCACCGGCATGTTGGCTTCAAACCAACTCAATATGTTCTCAAAGCGTTGTTTGGTCGTCATGATAGGTGCGGCTTAAGAAGGTGAGTACTTGGGTGGCTTGCGTCTGCACGCTTGCTGTCTCGGGCGTGATCTCGCGATTCTGCAGTTTGAGTAGCATGATCTGATAGAGTAACAGCAGACAAGCCTCGATATCCGACATCGTCGGTCGGTCGGTCTTAGCCTTGAGCAGGTTGAGCGAGGGTTGCAGACGCATGATCGCTGCGCGGTACATGGCGTCCTCGTTGAGGATGGTGGCGTGCAAGTCCTCGAGTTCAGAGAGGGCGTTATTGGCTAAAGCCAGATGTCCGCCGTTCACGATGCCTTCGCGGTGCATCATCTCGTTCAGTTCGTGCAGTTCCGGCGTCGCGTCTGCGTTCTGAGGGAACGCACGGAGATAGTCCTCCATCTGCCAGAGATAGAGAATATACTCGGCTATGTTGTCTTTCTTACTCTTCATCTTCAAAATCGATCTCGTCTAAGTAATTATCGGACATGAATACCTCGATATCGCGGCGGTCTTTTTTGGTCGGACGCCCCATCCCTCGGTCACGACCTCCGTTTCCGGCGAGTCGTGCCAGTTCGAGCAGTTCGAGTTGTTCGGGTGTTGTACAATCGCGCAGGTATTCGGGTACGAGTTTGGCACCGAGGCGGTTCTCCGTCAGTTGGAGGACACGATAGGTGTACGTGATCGGACCCTTGCGGACGGTAAACGTGTCGCCTACCTTGAACGTGCGGCTGGGTTTGAGTTGCACGCCATTCATACAGATTCGCCCGTTCTTGCAAGCGTCGGCAGCAATCGAGCGGGTCTTATAGATCCGCATCGCCCACAGATATTTATCTACGCGTACTTCCGCCATAACCCGTAACCTGTAACCTATTTCCCATTAAACTGGTTCATCGTGCGGTCAATGCCTTGGAGACAGAACGAGGGAATGATCTCCGTCGTTATCTTCAACCGCTCGTCGATCTGCTTCTTCTCTTCGTCAGTCCATTCGCCCAGCACGAAATTGATCTGCGTTCCGCGCGTGTACTCGTTTCCTATACCGAAACGCACGCGTGCATAGTTCTCCGTACCCAAGACCGATTGGATGTTCCCGAGTCCGTTGTGACCTCCGTTGGAACCCTGTTTGCGGATACGGATGGTACCGAAGGGCAGGTTGAGGTCATCGACGAGAACCAGCATGTTCTCCACGGGTATCTTCTCTTGGGCGAGCCAATACCGCACGGCATTACCGCTAAGGTTCATAAACGTGGAGGGTTTGAGCAACACCAGTTCGGCATTCTTGACGCGGCAGCGACCGATGAAACCGTAGCGCTTGTCCTCCCACTTCACGTCTTTGGACGCAGCGAACGCATCGATCATCATAAAACCGATGTTATGCCGTGTACCGGCGTACTCGTCGCCGATATTCCCTAAACCGACTATTAGATACTTCATATTATTGAGGCTGTCAGCATTCAGCTTTCAGCATTCAGTTTTTTTCTTAATAAATAGAGGCGAGACTTGCGCCTCGCCTCGTTGTTCTCAGCGCTCAACTTCTGACGGCTGATGGCTGACGGCTGATAGCCGATTAAGCTTGTTTGCTCTGGCGTGTTGCCTTCACCTCAGCGACGCAAGCGTCAGCGGGGTTAACGAACTTCAAGCCTTCTACCTTCACGTCTGCAACGGCGATCTTCTTAGCCAAGCCAAGCTCGGTAACGTCGATGTTGATACGATCGGGGAATGCGGTGTAGATACCACAAGCTTTGAGTTTGCGCATGTTCTGAACGAGTTTACCACCGGCTTTAACACCTTCAGCAAGACCGTTCAACTGAACCGGGATCTCTACAACTACCGGCTTCTTCTCATCTACTGCGAGGAAGTCGATGTGCAGGGTCTTACCGTCAATCGGGTGGAACTGCAACTCTTTTACGATAGCTTTGGTCTTGGTGTCACCAACCGTCAGGTCAACAATCTGAGTGTCCGGGCTGTAGATGAGCTTACGAACGTCAGCTGCTGCTACTGTGAAGGTCAGGTTCAGACCACAACCGTAAATGTTGCAAGGAATCAATTCCTCTGCGCGGAAAGCTTTGGAAGCTTTCTTACCGTACTCGCTACGCGGAGTACCTACCAATGCGAATTCTTTCATTTGAATAATTGTTGTTTGTGTTACTTAATACCGAGTATTCCATCACACTCGCTCCGCTTTTGCGGAAAAAATAGGCCGCTCGTCGCTTAATCGTTGTTCTTACTTCGACGATTAAGGCTGCCGAAGCAGCCCTTTGTTGTCCACCGAGGAGTCGAACCTCGCTTCTCGGAACCAAAATCCGGTGTAATACCGATATACGAGTGGACAGCACTTTTTTCAAAAGCGGGTGCAAAGGTACAACAAATTTTTGAATTGACCAAATTTTGTTGTACTTTTTTGCACTTTTTTTTTATTTTGCTATCACGAGATAGTAATTTTTCTTGCCTTTTTGGAAGAGCAGATACTTATTATTCAGTAATTGCTCATGGGTGATTGGTGATTGCGGATCGGTCAGTTTCTCTTTGTTGAGAGAGAAGCCGTTGGCTTGAATCATCTTACGTGCCTCACCCTTACTCGGGAAGATATTCGTCTTCTCGGCCAGCAGGTCCAAGGGACCGATACCGGCTTTCAGTTCGTCCATCGGGATCTCATAGCGCTCCACGCCTTCGAACACCTGCAGGAACGTCTCCTCGTCCAGCGCGCGCAACGCGTCCGCGGTCGCGTTTCCGAATAATATATTAGAGGCTTCGACAGCAGCGTTATAGTCTGCTTCGCTGTGCACCATGCAGGTCACTTCCTTCGCCAGACGTTTCTGCAGCACGCGCAGATGCGGTGCCTCTTCGTGCTCCTTGATCAGCGCTTCGATCTCTTCGCGGCTGAGGCTCGTGAAGATCTTGATATAGCGTTTCGCATCGTCGTCGCTCACGTTCATCCAGAACTGGTAGAACTTATACGGGCTGGTGTATTTCTTGCTCAGCCATACGTTTCCGCTCTCGGTCTTACCGAACTTACCGCCGTCGGCTTTGGTGATCAGCGGGCAGGTGAGGGCGAAGGCGGTCTTGCCGTTCATCTTACGCATGAGCTCGATACCTGTCGTGATGTTTCCCCATTGATCGGAACCGCCCATTTGCATCAGGCAGTTCTTGTGCTCGTTGAGGTACACGAAGTCGTAGCCTTGCAACAACTGGTAGGTGAACTCGGTGAACGACATACCCTGCGAGAACTCGCCGTTGAAGCGTTTCTTGACGGAGTCCTTCGCCATCATGTAGTTGACGGTGATCAGTTTACCGATATCGCGCGTGAAATTGATAAAGGTGTAGTCCTTCATCCAATCGTAGTTATTCACCAACTCTGCGGCGTTGGGTGCATCGCTGTTGAAATCGAGGAAATGCTCGAGCTGCTCACGGATACACGCTACGTTGTGGCGCAGGATCTCCTCGGTCAGCAGGTTACGCTCCGCCGATTTGCCGGAAGGGTCACCGATCATACCTGTGGCACCACCAATCAGCGCGATCGGTTTATGGCCGCAGGCCTGCAGGTGACGCAGCATCATGATACCGCACAAGTGACCGATATGCAGACTGTCCGCCGTCGGGTCAATACCTACGTACGCGGTCGTCATTTCTTTCATCAATTGTTCCTCCGTGCCGGGCATGATGTCCTGTAACATCCCTCTCCAACGGAGCTCTTCTACAAAATTCTTCTTCATATCGTTGTAATTGTTATTGTTCTTTTTCTTTTTGTGTGTTATACCAGCCCAAACCTTTTACCGTCAGTAGGTATTTCTGGCGCGGATGATTCGGACTATCCGGATAAAGCATTCGTATAAATCCGGAGTCCATAGCGGGATTAAGGTATATATTCAAGAAATTATCCCGTCCTTTCAAACCCATACCCGCCATCATTTCCTTGATAGACATCCGATTGACCCCTATCGTGCGTACCAGTTGCACAATATTTTCATTGTCAATTTCGATAGAACTTGTCCCGAACTTGTCCTGTACTTGTCCTGTTTTCCAATCCAAGTGCATTTCGCGGTTCAGGAGCGTATGGTTCTCGCCCAATAGCAGATTCCGGAAGAACCGCTCCAGGTAGATCGGGCTGTATTCCACTCCTTGGGGTACATTTCTATAGTTCGCGCGTACGAGGGCATTACGGAAGTACCATGAGTTTTGCGCGAAAAGATCGTTGCTCACCTCAAAACCTAAAGAGCGCAGATATTTAATGATAAATACCGCGGTTGTTCGCGTATTACCCTCTCCGAACGGGTGTATCTGCCAAATATCACAGCAGAATTTCGCAATATGCTGCACCGCTTCCGGTAATGTCACTTTGGAATAGTCAAAGGCTTTCTCTTGCCCAAAATCGTATTCGAGCGTTTCGCGGATCGTATCCGCACTCGCATAATAAACCGTCTCTCCGCGTAAGATCCACTCTTTTTTGGTGATATTATAGTCGCGAATCTTGCCTGCGAACTTATAAATACCTTCAAAAAGATGCCGATGAATCGAGATTAACTGTGCAGGGCTGAAAGTAAAAGTCTTCTGCGAGAGGAGTTCCGCAATCCGCTCAGAGACCTTGTCGGCCTCTAGTTTGTCGTCGGCGTCAGTCGTATTGCGCGCGTCTTCGGTTTTATAATAGCTATCGATGAGCGATTTGACCTCCTTTAACGTAATATCCCCTTCGATATGTCGGCGTGCAATTTCTTTGAGGTATTGCGAGGTCTCGAGCCCATCGACTTGTTGCAAACCGATAGCGGTACGCCATATCTGCGCACGTTCTTTCTGGCCGGGTTCACCTTG
>JAEEGG010012401.1_pt1 | contig 18395 bp, 14 predicted proteins | sample 9134161 | NCBI WGS metagenome assembly JAEEGG01 (sample SAMN16246543, study PRJNA631951) | gut metagenome | biome: gut microbiome; feature: rumen; material: CR-attached | host: Bos | place: Iran: Karaj | collected 2018-10 | reverse complement strand
GGAATTTGTATCTGCATTGTTATTTTGAGGGTAAGCAACAGCCGTTCGCAAAAGAATTTCAGCCGAATTCCACTCGCCTCTTGAAAAAGCCTTACATGCTTCCAGATAAGCAGAAGAAGAAGCATCGGCTGCAAAAATAAAACTTGAACCGCAGAGAAGGGACATTACAAAGGCAAGTGCAAATGTCTTTCTAATCCTATTCAAAATATTACCTCCATGCAAGCTTTCCGGTAAAAAAGCTTGAACCAGAAACAACTATATCTACACCGGCAGCAAGCACATTCTTTACAGTCTGTGAATTAATTCCGCCGTCACAGGATATAAGATAACCATAGCCCTTTTCTTCCCTGATTTTTTTCAGTTCTTCAATTTTTTCTACACAGGACGGAATTATTTTTTGTCCGCCCCAACCGGGATTTACGGTCATCACTAATATAATATCGGCACAAGGGAGGATTTCCGACAGTGCACATACAGAAGTACCGGGACAAACAGCAACTCCTGCTTTTTTTCCGGCTTCGTGTATCATCTGAATAATTCTGTGAGCATGAGGGGTTGCTTCGTAATGAAAGGTAATCCAGTCTGCTCCGGCCGCTGCAAACAGCTCTACCTGACGTTCCGGATGTTCTGTCATAAGATGAATATCAAAAGGAAGCTTTGTGAGTCTTCGGATTGAGCGTACGACAGGCTCTCCATAGGTAATTTCGGGCACAAACTGTCCGTCCATTACGTCAATGTGTACGGCAGAACCTCCGCCTTTTTCTATCTGCTTTATTGCCTTTTCCAGATTTGCAAAATCCGCAGACAATAATGATGGCGCTAAAATTGGTGTTTTCATTTGCAAATATTATAGTAGTATTTTGTGTATTTTACAATAAGAAAAAAATCCAAAAAAATAATGCTTGACATATTGTTTTTTTAGGTGTATATATTTTGTTCCATTTTTTCTAAATTCGCATAATCTTTATTGATTAAAATCACAAACTCCTATATATTTAAATAAAGTGCTATGGAAATTGAGACAGAGAAAGGTTTAAAGGAAGTTCTTCTCTACCTTGAAAAGGCAGATCTTGTGCATGCACAGAAGGCGTTAAAGCCTTTGTATGAGCAGGAACTGGGCTGTGAAGAAGTAATCTACACAGACAGATGCTGCACCTTCTGGGGCGAAAGCATCATAAGGCTCAGGGCAATCTCAAATCCATACGAAAAAGGCCAGAGACTGCTTGCAGAGTGGAAATCGCTTACGGAATTTCTTTCACGAGAAAAGTTCGTTTACGAGCCTGCAAGATTTTCTGTTCAAAAAGGATATTTTTCTTCGGCACTTGATTTTTATACCAGGCAGATGGATGAAAAAGATGTTTTCCATCGTTCAGAAGTCTACAAGAATGCAGGCATCTGTTATAAAAAGCTTGGTGACTATGAAAACGCAAGAACATGCCTTTCGGAAGCAAATACTCTTTGCCCCAAAAACGCATCAATTCTTGCAGAGCTTGCAGACTGTTACTCGCTTTGCGGCGAAGACAGATACGGCAAACTGTTTTTCAGAGAAGCATTTTTTATAGATGCAGACAGTATAGACATTGATTTCCTTGATTCAGAGCTTATCAAATGTCTTATCGAAAAAACTGAACAAAAAGGCCACACCGGAAGGTCGTTTAAGCAGTGGGTACCTGTTTACGGTGTTTTGTGCGGCATTTTTAATATAAAGAGAGAGCTTAATTCACAGGAAGTAGGCAGATTAAAACAGGAAATCTATGCGAAGGAAAATGAATACAAAGATCCTTCCTGCAACACAGAAGTTCTTGTCCCTCAGCTGCTTAATGATTATTTTTGGCTTATTGACCAATATGTGCTTACACATGAGAACGCATCGCAGGTCAGTGAGGTTTTACTTAAGATCAAAATTTTGGATCCGTCTATTTACGAGGCGTACGTAAAGTAAACATCACCCGCAAAGGGTTTACACAGGAGTATAAATATGGCAGACACTTTGGTTCAGAGCGTACAGGATATGCTCAAAGAAGAAACTTGGACAAGAGCAACTATCAGCGGTTACACACAGAACAATCTTAAAGAACTTGCAGACATTGTAGAAAAAGCAAGAAATGAAAATTGTGTAGATAAAATTCTTGAAGTTTGTGAAGAACATCTTTCACATTCAAAAGACAGTATCATTGCTCTTTATCTTTCGGGTATTTTCTCACTCCAGAAAGGAATTATTGACAACAACTCCTTAGAAACCCTTGTAGACATCTTCCAGAAAAACCACAAAGAAGCAATTGTTACAAGTCTTTGTGAAAGCATCCTTGAAGATGCTCCTAACAACAAGTTTGCATTGCGTACTCTTGCCGACACATACATGGCAGAAGACAATCCAAAAGCCTGGGACCTTTACATTCAGATTGTAAAGATTGACTTCCAGGAAGCAGATATTGCTAAGCTTCTTGCAGAACATTTTGCAGATTCAGACAAGGATCTTTCAATCGATTACTACAAAAAAGCAATCCTCCGCTACATCAACATCGGAAATTACAATGCCTGTAAAGAAGTTTGGTCTGTTCTTGTTTCAGAAATCCCTGAAGAAATTGAATTCTTCCAGCTTTTGCGCAGAAAAATCTCTAAGGTATTTGGCGAATTAAAGACCACTACCCTCATGCAGGAGCTTTACAACTGGTATAAAGACAACGCTCCTGCTACACCATCTTACTGGGATACAGCAATTTCAATCCTCAAGCAGAATCTTGAAGTTGAACCAAAAGATACATGGGCACGTAAAGAAATTACAGACTGCTACAGAGGCAAATATGCTTCTCACAGCCATCTTGAAGACTATATCAAATCTTCTAACCTTACACAGGGCTACCGCAACGTATTCGAAGCTATCAACGACTTTGAAAAACACATCGCATTTGACAAGGGAAGCTTTGTATTCCATCGCAACTGGGGTGTTGGTATTATCCGTAAGCTCGAAAAGGATATGCTCACAATCAACTTTGGAAAGACTGGCGGTATTCATGAAATGTCTCTTAAAATGGCAGTTTCTGCACTTAAGCCACTTTCAAAGGAACACATCTGGGTTCTTAAAGCAACAATGAAGAAGGATGAACTTGCAAAGAAGGTTAAGGATGAAAAGAAATGGGCGCTCAAGACAATTATCCAGAGCTTTAACAACAGCTGCGACTTCAAGAGAATCAAGGCAGAGCTTGTTCCTGCAATCCTCACAACTGGTGAATGGACATCTTGGAACACTGCTGCTAAGAAGATTCTTGATTCAGATGCAGAATTCGGTGTAAATCCAAACGACATCAATCAGTTTATCGTACGCGAACACGAAATCAGTCCTGAAGAAAAACTTTCTAACGAGTTCAAGGCACAGAAACAGTTCTTTGCACGTATTGAAATCTTGATGAAGTTCTTCAACAGCGACATTACAGATAATTCAAGCGACTTGTTCTCTGAAATGTATTCATACTTCACAGGTTACCTTAAGAATATTAAAAAGGTTGATGAACAGGTACTTGCATCTTACCTTATCGTAAGAAAAATAAGCGGAATTGACCGCCAGTTCCTGTTCCCTGTAAAAGAAACATTTGCAGATATTTACAACAGACTCATTGACCCTACTCCAAGAGAAGCTTACGAACTTCTTAAAGATTCAAAGAGCATAAACCTTAAGGATGAATTCCTTGAATGCATAAAGATGCTCCCAGACTGGAACGTTCAGTATGTAAACCTCTTCCCTACAGTTCTTGACGAAAAGCTTCTTAATGACCTTATCAAGAACGGCTTTGAAGCAGACGTTCAGAAGCTTGTAAGAACATCATTTGAACAGTTCAAGGATTACCGCGAAACTGTTATTTACTTCTTCAAGAATTGTCAGGACAAAGACTGGTACAAAAATGCCGGAGTTTCTTACGAAAAGCAGCTCATCACACTCATCAACATCATTGAGCTTACATTCCGCGAAATCAACAACCATGTAAATACAACAGAAAACAAGAAGATCAAGAAAAACGCTTCTACCCTCTTGTTCAGCGAAGACTCATTGTTCAAATATCTTGCAGAAAACGATGAAGAAACTGTAAAAAAGCTTTACACTCTCATTGATGATATTGCAGATATTGATCCTACTTACAAAGCTCAGACACGAAGTAAGATTCTTGAAAAATATCCTGACTTTAAGTTCCGCGTATCTGAAGAAAAGGTTGCACAGCCAAAGGGCATGATTGTAACTGCAAAGATGCTCGAAGATAAGAAGGCCGAAGCAGACCGCATCATGAACATAGAAATTCCTCAGAATGCAAAGGAAATTGCAGAAGCCCGCGAAAAGGGAGACTTGAAGGAAAACGCAGAATACAAATCTGCAAAGGAAAAGCAGCACATGCTCAACCTTTCCCTTTCAAAGCTTCAGGAAGAGCTCAACCGTGCTACAGTATTCGATCCTACAACCCTTACAACTGCCGAAGTTTCTTTTGCAACTGTTGTAACACTGCACAACAACGAAACAGACAAGGACGAAGAATACACAATCCTTGGACCTTGGGAATCGGATCCGGACAACAACATCATTTCTTACATGTCTCCGTTTGGAAATGCACTTATGGGTGCCAAAGCCGGCGAAAACATCAAGTTTGTTGTTAACGAACACGAGTACGAATACACCGTAAAAGAGATTAATAAAGCAAAAATCTAGATTATAAACTAATCTGAATAAGCGTTACGGATGAGTCGGGAGTTTAATTTCTTCCGATTCATCCCAGCTTTCTATAATTCTTACCCCGCTTGAAGTTCCAATTCTGTTTGCACCGGCTTCAAGCATTGCAATGGCAGTCCTTGCATTTCTTATTCCACCCGAAGCCTTTACCCCCATATCTGGTCCAACTACTTCACGCATAAACTTTACATGAAATTCGCTTGCACCATTAGGCAGCATCTGACCTTCAAGGCCTTTAGGAGAACCAAAGCCTGTAGAAGTTTTAACAAAATCGGCTCCGGCTTTTTTTGCACAAAGGCAGCAAAGCTTAAGAGTTTCGTTATCAAGATAACAGGTTTCCATTATTACTTTTATGACTACGGAACGTCCAAGCTTACCGGCCTCGTCACGGGCAGCCTTTACTACTAAGGCAATATCGCTTCCTACAAGAGAAAAACGTCCGTCTACTGCAGCTCCGACATTTATTACCATGTCAATTTCGTCCGCACCGTTATCAATAGCATCGCGTGCTTCCAGGGCCTTTACCTCGCTGGTAGAGGTTCCAAACGGAAAACCAATTACGGTACAAACCTTTACCCCGCTGCCTTCCAGCGCAGAACGTGCATACTGAATATAACACGGATTTACACAGACAGAAGCAAAATGATAAGTGGCAGCTTCTGCACAAAGCTTTGAAATTTCGTGAACCCCTGCATCCGGGGCAAGAAGTGTGTGGTCAATATACGAAGCAATTTCTAGTTTTGTCATGAGATAATAATACAATAGAATATTGTACATTGCAATATTTACATTTATGATGTATTATTTTTATATACAAACTTTATTATGTTTATAGGGAGAACTGTATGTTTAAGATTACAGATGCATGTGTAAATTGTGGAGCTTGTGAGCCGGACTGTCCGGTAGAAGCTATTTCGGAAAAGGATGGTGCCCGCGTAATTGACCAGGAAAAATGTATTTCCTGCGGAACTTGTGTTGCATCATGCCCTGCAGAAGCTATTGTAGAAGAATAATTACATTCTAACAGTCTTTTGAATATTAAGAACCGTCTCCTGACTTTTTTAAGATTTCTTCTTCTTATTGCTGTATGTATTGCGGCTACTATTGTATTGGTATTTCCGTTATGGAAATTTTCAACAGGTGCGCCAAAGGTATATACAGCAACGGTTCTTATTATTGCGGCAATACTCCTTGTCTATCTTGCCGTCAGGAAAATCATTTCAAAAAGTAGGAAAAGATGAGACATAAAAACAGGCTTTTTACGTCATTCACTTTCCTTTTCTTTTTTGTTGCCTCACTGTGTTTTGCACAGGAACCGGTAAACATTGATGTAGAAAGACTTCCCGAAATAACAACCTTATCTTCCCGCGACAAGGAATCTCTTTATAACGAATATCAAAAAATTGTAGAAGACAATTACAAAGCGCTTCATTCTTCAAGGCTTGAACCGGACATTCTTTTTTTTAAGCACACCTTTACCGCAGCCGACAAGGAAACACTCCACTGGGGCGAATCCCAGCTTATGTCACTTGCATCCCGCTGTAATATCACTTACGAAACCATAGCCAGCCTAAACGGACTTGAAAGCTCTACAGATGATCTTATTGGCAAAACACTTATTCTTCCTGTAGTACCCGGTCTGTTTATAAAAGAAGATGCTGCTACCTGTAACAATAACTTTGAAACCCTTTTGCGCGAAGCGTATGCCGACCAGGAGCTTTCTCAAAGCCAGGGCTACTATAATATAAACGGTGTTAATTATGTCTTTTTTATGGACAAACGGCTTCCACCTACCCTGCGCTTCTTTTTTACAGATTCTGCAATGGGTCTGCCTCTGGCAAAAGATTCCTTCTGGATTTCTTCTGAATTTGGAAAGCGAAAAAATCCTATAAACGGAGAATGGAAGGATCACAACGGAATAGATCTTGCCGCTGCAGAAGGAACTCCGGTTTACGCAATAAAGGATGGTCATGTAGCTTACTGTATAGAAAAGGACGAAACCTTTGGAAATTACATCATTTTAACGCACGATACGGGAAAAATGACCAGTGTTTACGCACATTTGAGTTCATTTTGCGTAAATCAGTACCAATTTGTAAAAAAAGGTGATATAATAGGATATGTAGGTCACACGGGCATGGCAACAGGGTCGCACCTGCATTTTGAAATACGTCAGGGAGGAAAAGCCCAGGACCCTCAGACAAAATTGGACCTTAAATAAGAGGTATTATACCAATGATGAAATATGCAAAAAGAAAATTACTTTTCTCTCTGCTTTTTACAGCCCTGTCTGCTGCATCATTGTGTGCCGAAACCTTTCGTGTAGCAAAATGCCATGTGCTTGAGCTTAAGGAAGACCCTGCCTATTCTGCTTCTGAAAAAGTCGGGCTTAATGATGCCCTTACCATACGCATTCCCGAAGAACGCCTGTTTTTAGAAGGTATAGAAATTAAGATGGAGATTCCGGAAGAAACTGCAACCTGGCGGGACTGCTGCGGTGCCTATGTTTACGACGGAATACGTCCAAATCCTACTCCACAGCAGATTGATTTTTCGGGCAATAAAATATTCTTTGGTGTGCTTCCAGGAAAGCTTTCGTGGGTATTGCAGATTCCGCTTACCCAGAACGCCCAGTTTAAAACAGACCAATATACTAAAACTATAGAAAAAATACCTTCGGCTCAGGGCAATTTTGTTTTTGTCCGCCTTCAGCAGATTATGAAGGGAGTTCCCGATGAGGTAATGAATTCAAAAATTACATTTACAGTGCGCCCTATTCTTAGCGACAAGGGTCTCATAAAGCTTAAGCTTACCTACCCTGAATTACCGGAAGGAATTGCGACTTCTGAAGATTCTGTTACAGTTTTTGTAGACAATGTTCCATACCTCACAACCGATGTTGAAAAAGGCATTGTTATGGACACAGGTATTCACAATATTTCTGTTATTTCCGAAAACTACAGAACCGAAGTCCGCAAGGTACGCATTGACCAGGCTAAAAAAATAGAAGTTCCTGTGGAACTCAAAAGCATAGAACCTTCGGTAATTATTACTGCACCGGAGGGCGCAAAGGTTTATCTTGACGAAGAACCTTTTGATTCTCTGGGAAAAGAAACACTTTTGGAAGAAGGCGACCACAAAATCCGCTGTAAAATTGGCGATTATGAGATTTTGCGCACAGTTTCTGTTGTAAAAGGCCGCACCTACAAGGTAAACCTTACCGTAGACCTCCAGATTGAGGAATCCGACTAAAAATCTTTATAAAATCACTAAAGATTTTGGCTCTTACACCCGATATTTAAAATATCAGGGACATTTTCCCCTCCCACCCATGTCCCTGATTGCCTGATGGGCATGGCACGGTCTTAACCGTGCCTTTTTTTTTGCCTTGAGTGATATTGTTAAAAGCGTGTATTTTTACTATAATATTGGGTATGTTTAAGGTTAAAAAGACCGCCGTTGTTTTTGTTTCGCTTCTTTTTGTTTTTTCTATTTTATTTGGAGCGGGACTCGGCTGGGCACTTTCTGAGACACAGAATATTAAAAACTCAGAATACTTTACAGAATTCAACAATGCTCTTCCTACTAAGCTCTTAGATATAAACGGCGAACTTATCACGGAATTTTCTTCTGATGAAAAACGTGAAATCATAGCCTACAACGATCTTCCGCAGCACATGATTGATGCTCTTGTAACCCGAGAAGACCGCGTATTCTTTTCTCATACAGGCTACAGTCTTAAAGCCATCTTCCGTGCTGTTGTAGGTAAGCTTGCACATATGTCTCTTGGTGGTGGTTCTACCCTCACCCAGCAGATTGCAGGAACCTTGTACTGCGACCGTTCGGATATTTCGTATACACGTAAAATCAAGGAGCTCTGGTGGGCTGTTCAGATGGAACGCCGTTATACCAAAAACGAAATCCTTGAGCTTTACCTGAACAAGATTTATTTTGGTGGCGGTACCTACGGTGTAAACGCTGCATCAAAATATTACTTTGGACACAGTGCCACAGAAATTACTCCGGCAGAAGCAGCAATTCTTGTAATTCAGCTTTCTAACCCGGCTTACTATAATCCTTTTGATCATCCTAACCGCGCAATGACCATGCAGAAAAATGTTCTTGCGTCCATGGTTGCATCAAACTTTATTACCCAGGAAGAATCGGACGAATCGTTTGAAAACTACTGGGCTGGCTTTGATTACACACGTACATCCGCTTCTGCATACATGACCCGTGATGATAAGGCTCCATGGTTTAGTGAATACGTACGCCGTGAGCTAGGAAACATGATTTATGGTTCCGACGATATTTATTCTTCGGGCTTTACGGTAAACACAACGCTTAATCTTCAGCATCAGCAGGTTGCACAGACTGTTATGGAAAAATATATTGAACGCGCAAATTATCTTTATCAGCGTGAACATTCATCGCGTTCAAATCTTGCTTACAGCACTTACATTCCAATGACAGAGCTGCTTGCACTTTTGTTTGATATTCCTTCCCTTAAAGTTAGTGAACAGCGTGCAAAATTTGTAGCAAACTCAACCTTTATAAATCAGATAAATCCTGTGCTGGATGTAATTTCCATGATGACAGGAACCGAACAGCTAAAGATTGATATTGTAAATAAGGCCGTTGCGCTTGCAAAACAGGAAGACGAAAAAACTACAATCGAAGGTACAATGATTTGTCTTGAACCTTCTACCGGATATATAGACGCTCTTGTTGGCGGAAGTAAGTTTGACCAGGAAAACCAGTTTATACGTGCAGTACAGGCAAAGGTTCAGCCGGGTTCTACATTCAAACCGCTTTACTACTCTGCTGCTATTGATTCACGCAAATTTACACCAACTACACAGATTTCTGATACACCGGTTGTTTTCCAGACTGCCTCCGGCAAACCTTATATTCCTCAGAACTTTAAGGGAGAATGGATGGGTAACGTTTCTCTTTACTATGCGCTCATTCACTCTATGAACGTTCCGTCTCTCAAGGTTCTGGACGGCATTGGATTTGAAGCTGCTATAAACCGTGCGGTTGCACTTTTGGGAATAAGCTCCGAAGAACTTCCTAGCCGCGCCTTTGTAGCGGGCTACCCTATTGGTCTTGGTGTATGTTCGGTTCGTCCTATAGAAATGGCACGTGCCTACGCTATTTTTGCCAATGGCGGTAAAGAAGTTACTCCAATGGCAATTCGTACTGTAGAAGATAAAAACGGCAACGTAATTCTTACGCCGGAGCTTGATATCCGTAAGGAACAGGCTGCCAAAAAAGATAAGATTCAGGTTATTTCTCCGCAGACTGCTTTTGTAATGACAAAGCTTTTGGAGCAGACTGTAAACGGCGGTGGTACTCTTGCCGGTCAGAAAGGAAAATTTGAATACAAAGCTTCTAACGGAAGATCATACAGAATGCCTGCTGCAGGTAAAACAGGTACTACACAAAACTGGGCAGATGCCTGGACCTGTGGATTTACCCCATACTATGCTTCGGCCTTCTGGTTTGGATTTGACAAGCCGGGACAGTCTCTTGGTTTGAACATTACCGGTTCTACACTTGCTGGTTATGCCTGGGGTGATTTTATGGGCGAGATTCATTCAGACCTTGCTTCCAAGGACTGGGAAAAGCCTCTTGAAGGTGTAATACAGGCAACTGTTTGTTCTGTAAGCGGCCAGCTTCTTACCGATGAATGTGGAGACCATAAAACAACACAATGGTTCCTTGAAGGAACAGTACCTACAGAATTCTGTCAGATTCATTCAAATCAGACAAACTCTACAATAGCAATTGCCCGTCTTGAGAAAGAAATGTATCAGTCCGGACAGAGAAGAACTACAACCTACGACTCTTCTCCACTTACACTTAATCTGGACTTCTTAAAGCCAGGCTACGACTTCTCTAAAGAAGAAACAAATTCGGATTATGATTTTGACTTTGATTCTTCTTCCGGCAGCAGTTATTCGGGCAGTTCGTCTACAGTATCAGACGATATTGACTATAACTATTTAATGGACTAAATTATAAACATGCTCATTCCAATTTCGAGTATTAAAGTTAAGCGCCGCGTACGAAAGGACCTTGGTAACCTTGAAGAACTCAAGGCAAGTCTGCGCACCTACGGACTTTTAAATCCTATTACGATCAACAGCCGCTATGAGCTTATTGCCGGAGAACGACGTCTTACAGCAGCTAAAGAATTAGGCTGGACTAACATTCATGCAAACATCGTAGATAACCTTACCGAAATTGAACAGCTGGAAATGGAAATTGAAGAAAACAACCAGCGCAAAGAATTTACCGACGAAGAGCTGCTCGAAGGCTACAAGAGACTTGAGCGCATGCGTAATCCGGGATTTTTCTATAAGATTTATCTTTTCTTTAAAAGACTATTCCAGAAGATTGCAGACTTTTTCCGTGGCGGGTCTAAGAAGCCCAAAACACCTGCTGTAAAAAACTAAGAGCCGGGTCTGCCTGTTGTGCAAGATTCCAGGGTGTATTTATAACAAGCATTCCGCTGCCGTATAACCGGGGCGGATTTTTTTTGTCCTCATCTGCAAGCACCTGTTCAAGCGAAGTTTCTTTGTGCGCATCCGGAGTATTTACACACAGTTCAAACCGGTCAATCTGCGTATTGGCATTTATTGATTTTACAAAGTCTGTAATCTGTGTAAGCATATTTTTTATTTCTGCGTCTCGGTGAGCAAGCAGCGGGTACCACAGCATTATAATTCCGTTGGTCCATTTTTTGTGAACTGCACAAATCGTCTCGGCAGCTGCTTCGTAGTCGGCAGTCTCTTCGTAGCTTGGGTCTATAAGAGCAGCGCCTCTGTGTGTTACTGGCGGAGTAAGTGCCTTGAGCATTTCCCAACCCGAGCGGTGATGAAGCTGAACTGATTTTTTTGTGGCTGCATCCTGTGACGCGGCCTGCAGATTTTTCTTAAGATTTTCTATTTCTGCAGGATGAAGTTCGGAAAGAATTAGTGTGTCCTGCGTACGCATAAGTTCCTGCTCAATTACAGGAGACCCGGGATACAGATTTTTATCCAGATATTTTTGTACCAGATTTTTATAAAAATCAAGACATTCGGGGAGCTGCAATTGTGCAAGCTTTAAGATTCCCTTTTCTGCCTCGTTTGTTTTAAGGCTGCGGTTATCGAGCATATCGTACAGCCCGCTTCCTGCGTGAGTATCATACAGAGTATACGGCTTTTCCTTTTTGTTCAGACTTTGAATTACAGAACACAGAACATAGTGCTTGAGTATATCTGCATGGTTTCCCGCATGAAAAGCGTGCTGGTAAGAAAGCATTATTATTTAGCAGTTGAAGGCATAAACTTTGGAATATTCAAAAGCTTCTTCTTAAAGCCCATAGCCTTAATTCTACCCTTAATTGTTTTTACCAAAGCTGAATCCATTTTGTCGGTTTTACCACGTGCAACCTTTTCCAAGTCTGCGTATGTAAAGCCAAGCTTATCTTCGTCTGTCATACCAGACATTCCGTCAGAAGGAGCCTTTTTTACAAACTCTTCCGGGAGTCCAAGTGCAAGACCAAGCTTTATAACTTCGCTTACATAAAGGTTTGAAAGTGGTGCAAAGTCCCCGGCTCCGTCGCCCCAAAGGGTAAAGTAACCTACAAGGCATTCGCTTTTATTTCCGTTATTGGATACACGGCAGTTTCCTTCCAAAGCAGCAATGCTGTAAAGAGTTGCCATGCGCAGTCTGGCCGGCGTATTTGTATTGTACTGAGCCGGAGTTACTCCAACACCTACAGCCTTTTTAAGTTCGCAGGTAAGACCGCGGTATGCATCTTCTATATTAATGGTGTAATTTTTTATGCCCAGAAACTTGCAGATCTTTTTAGAATCTTCAATGTCTGCCTGAACACCGTTTGGCATCATTACGCCAATTACACGATCTTTTCCAAGAGCAGCACAGCAGAGTGCTGCAACAGTGGCAGAATCTTTTCCGCCCGAAATGCCAATTACGGCCTTTGTTTCGCTGTTGCCGTTTTTTGCAAAGTAGTCTTTAACCCAGGCAATAGCTTCGCTTTTAATACTCATATTTACCTCATTATCAGTCCATCAGAACCGGCTGTGATGTTTACAGTTGAACCTTCGGCTATTTTACCCGAAAGCAGTTCTTTTGCCAACGCGTTTTCTACATAATTCTGAATAGCGCGTTTTACAGGGCGGGCTCCCATGTCGGGGTCGTAGCCTGCTTCGCAAAGGAAGTCCAGAGCGCTCTGGTCAAAGTTGAGCTTAATCTTGCGGTCATCAAGGCGGCTTTGTACACGCTCAAGCTGGAGTTTTACAATAGAAGCAACCGCATCCTTTCCAAGAGAATTAAAGATTACAGTCTCGTCTATACGGTTTAAAAATTCCGGACGGAAGGTGTCGCGGAGCATTTCGGGCTTTAAGTTACTTGTCATTATGATAATAGTGTTCTTAAAGTCTACTACCCTGCCCTGGCCGTCTGTAAGGCGTCCGTCGTCGAGCACCTGCAGTAAAACGTTGAATACATCGGGATGAGCCTTTTCAATTTCGTCAAACAAAATTACGCTGTACGGGCGGCGGCGCACTGCTTCTGTAAGCTGTCCACCTTCGTCATAACCGACATATCCCGGAGGCGCTCCAATAAGACGGGTAACGCTGAATTTTTCCATGTACTCGCTCATATCAATACGGGTAAGCGCTTTTTCATCATTAAACAGGAAGTCTGCAAGTGTTTTTGCAAGCTCTGTTTTGCCGACACCGGTTGGTCCCATAAAGAGGAAGCTGCCGAGAGGTTTGTTAGGATCGCTGAGCCCGCTCCTGTTACGGCGTATTGCATCGCTTACAGCCTGTACTGCCTGGTCCTGTCCAACTACGCGTTTATGAAGCACGTCTTCCAGTTCCAGGTACTTCTGCTTTTCGCCGGTCATCATTTTGGCTACAGGAATGCCTGTCCAGCTGCTTACAACGCGGGCAATATCTTCTTCTGTAACAGACTGTCGAAGAAGCGAATCTGTGTGTACTCCGGCTTCTTCTTCCTGCTCTTTTTTTGCAGCCTGGGCAATCTGTTTTTCAAGCTCAGGAATTACAGAATATTTAATTTCTGCGGCTTTTTCCAGGTTTCCTTCGCGGGTATATTTTTCCTGGTCAAAGCGGGCCTGTTCAAGCTGTTCCTTGGCTTTGCGGCTCTGGTCAATCTTATCCTTTTCGTTCTGCCACTGAAGGCGCATTGCATCTTTTTTTGCGTTGAGTTCTGCAAGCTCCTTATCAAGCTTTTCAAGGCGCTCGATACTTGCCTGGTCATCTTCCTTAGAAAGAGACTGACGTTCAATCTGCAGCTGGAGTACCTTGCGTTCTACCTGATCCAGCTCCACCGGTTGGCTTTCTATTTCCATTTTAAGACGGCTGGCAGCTTCATCTACAAGGTCTATGGCCTTATCCGGCAAAAAGCGAGAGGTAATATAACGGTTAGACAAAACTGCAGCAGCCACGAGCGACTCGTCTTCTATGCGCACTCCATGATGTATTTCGTACTTTTCGCGCAGTCCACGCAAAATTGCAATCGTATCTTCTACAGAAGGCTCCGCACAATAAACCTGCTGAAACCTTCGCTCCAAAGCAGCATCCTTTTCTATATACTTACGGTATTCATCCAGAGTTGTTGCACCAATAGCACGAAGCTCTCCACGCGCAAGAGCCGGCTTAAGCAGGTTTGAAGCATCCATACTTCCTTCGCTGGCACCCGCTCCCACAAGAGTGTGCAGTTCATCAATAAAGAGGATAATCTGTCCTTCACTCTTTGTAACTTCGGTAATAAGGGCTTTAAGCCTCTCTTCAAACTCACCGCGGAACTTTGCGCCTGCAACAAGGCTACCAAGGTCAAGTGCCAGAAGGCGTTTATTCTTAAGACTGTCGGGAACATCGCCGCTTGCAATACGACGGGCAAGACCTTCTACAATGGCAGTCTTACCAACACCCGGTTCACCGATGATAACAGGATTATTTTTTGTACGGCGACAGAGTACCTGCATTACACGACGGATTTCTTCGTCACGGCCAATTACAGGGTCAATCTTATCCTGGCGGGCTGCAGCGGTAAGGTCACGGCAATATTTTTCCAAAGAGCGCATTGTGCTTTCGGGGTCCTGAGAATCTACAGTCTGATTTCCTCGGACAGATTTTAGAGCTTCAAGAACAGTCTTTCGGTCTATTCCGCATTTACGCAAAAGCTCGCCCGCGCGTGTATCTGAGTCTGCAATTGCAAGAAGAAGATGCTCTGTACTAAGATACTGGTCCTTGAGTGCAGACATTTCTTTTTCTGCATTTGCAAGCACCTTCTGCATCTGAGAAGAAAAATAAACCTGTGCAGCACCCGAAACCTTTGGATTAGAGCGTACCAGGTCCTTTACCTTATTATTGAGTTCGTTTGCGCTAACCCCAACACGTTCTATAACAGGAACTGTAAGCCCGTCCTGCTGCTCCAAGAGAGCTTGGAGCACATGCTCAGGTGCAATTTCTGCGTTATCGTTTTTATTTGCAATAGAGGAAGCTTCCTGCAAAGCCTCCTGCGTTTTTATAGTAAAATTTTCATAGTTCATATTTATCACCTAACTATGAAAATAATAATATTTTATGAGAACGGCAAGTTTTTTTTACAGTTCGCCATCTTCTTCGTGGCCAAACTCGCAGACAGCTTTTGTTATGTTTGCGTATTCAATCTGTTCCAGAGTATTGCGGATCTTCTTAAAGAGTTTGATTTCGCCGGTTCCAGTTGCACCCTGAACCATACTCAAAATCTTTCGGTTACCTTCCGGGAGCTCAAGATTTTTGTTATACAGTTCTTTTACACGGCAGTACAGATCAATATCAATTACCCAGATTTTGCTGTTTATACTTACAGACCAGTGCAGTTTGTTTTCATCAGGATCTTCGGCTTCGGGAGCCTGAACACAATCCCATACGCAGTTATACTGACGCTTGTTCATATTTGCAGGGAACAGAATGTCGGCACCTTCAAAGTTTCCCATAAACGAAAGTCTGTTATCAAACAGGCCCTGAATAGAAAAGAAGGAATCAAAAAGTACACGTCCAGAAATTATACTTGTAAGATTTGCAGAAGAAATATGGAACCAGTCATAAGGCAGAGTCTTGCCCCAGTAGCGGTCCATATAACCAAAGCATTTTCTTGGATCTACGATATAGTCTGCGCCGTCAAAGCTTATCATGCCCGAAAAATTTGTCTTAATTCCAAAAGGCATCCACTGGCAGAATTTATTCTTAAAGCCGTCGTTCATATCGCGGATAATTTCGTATTTAAGGTTCCACGAAGCAAAACCACGTTCACACAAATATTCAGGATGCTTCTGATATTCTTCTTCGGAAATATTGATATAACCGCTCAAAACATCTTCGCCAAACATTTTGTTGTCCATCTGAATTGTAAACGGCTTATTGGAAAAGCGCATGTTTTTTACTGCATGATAAGAGCAAAGCTGCTTAGCGTCGGCACCCAAGGTTCCAAAACGAACTGCAACATAAGAAGGCTGCATAATTGTTTCTGCTTTTAATTCTTTTGCCGAAGCGGTTCCGGCCAGTGCATACTGTAAATCTTCTGCGGTAATAGAAATGCGGGGTTTAAATCCTAAAACAGGCTCTGAAGGAGATACCTGTGGATTAAGCAGTTCAAGTTCAAGAAAAAACAGCTGTTCGGTTGAGGAGTTCTTTTCAAAAGCACTGAAAAAACAGCGCCAGTAATTAACACCTAGTTTTTTTGACGAACCTGATAATCCGTATCTGCTTAATTTTATAGTTTTCTTTGTGGCAGCCATTGCTAAAAATCACCTTATATATGTTATCTCTCTTATTGTCGGTAAGAAAATAACTTATTTTAGTGATTTTTTAGTCAAAAAGCTTGTCTATTGATTTTGTAAGTTCTTTCTGTTCTTTTGGAAAATTAGCGTTTAAAAATTCAAAACATTCTACAGCGGCTTTCTGAGCATGTTCGTACCAGATTGCATACAGTTCCGTGTTGATATCTCCCCCCGGAAATGGAGCGCCCTGAACATCAGAAACAAGGTCTCGAAGCATCTTAATACATTCTTTTGTTTTCTTATCCATAAGTAACTCCTGCTTAAATTACTGTTGATACAATATTATAATGGTAAATCAAGATTTTTTCCATAGGAATCTTTAGATTTATCACAGAAAATAGCCTTGTGCGACTCTTTAGCAGCATTTAAAACCACTCTCTGGGCTGCATCCTGCACATCCTTAAGCTGGACTTCCAAGAGTCTGTCCACTCTCTGCTGTTTTAAGCCGTTATTTGCATAAACAAAGGTTTCAAAAGCCTGTTTTCCCCTGTCGCGCGGTGTAGCTGGTGTAATAGCGTCTCCATAACAGGAAACAATTGCTTTTTCTACATCCTCGTCGCTCAAACCTGTTTTTGCGGCTTCTTCCAGACATTCCGTAAGCAAATCTGAATGCTTTAGAGGGTCAGGATCGCGGTAGGTAGAAAGTTTAAAGAGCTTTTCGCCCGAATCAATTCCTGCCCAGGCCCCGTAACAGCCACCGGTCGTACGGAATTTTTCCCAGATGATGTGACCGTTTAGCCAGTTAGTATATACAAGCTCAGAGGCTGCTTCTTTTGTAAGAGTCTGAGAGCCAGGAATTACAACTGCCGAATATCCTGTCTGAGATTCTGTCTTGAGTGCTTCTTTTGTATGCTCACCCTGGACATTTTCTGCCGAAACAACATAAGGCAAAAAGTCCTGCAGAGTATAGTTTTTAGAAGGCAAAAGCTTTGTGATTCCTGCATCGCGGGCAAAGGCTTCTATCATAGGCATGAGTTTTTCAAGAGAATCCTTGTCTGCGGTAATGTGAATAATACCACCAGCCTTAAGGCTTTCGCGGTAGATGTATTCAAACTGCTTTAAGATTTTCTTTGCGTCTTTTTCCTTGTAAGCAGCAACCGTATAAAGCTGCGATACACCCCAGAGAATTTCTGCAAGGGCATAGCCTTCGCTCCAGGTTGCAGTACAGCGCTTAAACGCAAGATTCTGTCCGTCATTTACAAGGCTTGCCTTTTTACCGGCACGCTGCTCCTGAATAAGAGTCTTGAGTCGTGAGGCATCCTTAAAGTCCATTTTTGTAATGATTCGTGCAAGCAGCTCAAGAGTTTCTTTTGCATTTTCGGTAAGCGCCTTGCCACTTACACCAAGCCATTTTCGTCCCAGGAAATTGTAAGACTCATATTCTTTTGCTATTTCCTGACACTGCGGTGCATCATAAACAGAACCTACCAGAGTTCTACCCCAGACATCGCCCATGAGGCAGGCAGATTCTGCAATACACTTGTCCCATCGCTGTCCGTTCCAGCCTATATTTGTCATTACGTTTGAAAGGAATGGAATATGCATAAAGTACTTTGGATCCAGACGGTCAAACGGGAAAAGAACATCTATATAAAAGATTCCGTTGGTTTCTTCGTCGCTTATAAAAAGAGGAATGTCGGAACCGTCGGCACCTTTTACAGTTTTGAGTTCAACCTTTGGCTCGTCCACAGTTTTTTCAAGCTCGCTCACCTTTGTATGAGGAATACATGCAAGCTCCTCCGGGGTTTCTACACGAGCCTGGTTTTGATGCAGACGCTCCAGGTCTTTTTTAAGGGCTTCTTTGTCTGCAGACTCACC